>VMHT01090686.1_pt1 | contig 15321 bp, 13 predicted proteins | sample 4693611 | NCBI WGS metagenome assembly VMHT01 (sample SAMN12280063, study PRJNA550983) | marine metagenome | isolation source: seawater sampled from same location over 5 years 0.02-0.2 micron viral filtrate | place: USA: collected off the coast of southern California halfway between the port... ... | reverse complement strand
GCGCTGGGGGGATTATGTTTTCTCTTACTGGCGGTCGGGTTTGTAATGTGGTTGGTAGAGCGCCACGGCAACAAAGAGCAATTCGGCGGCTCTACCAGTAAGGGGATTGGCTCTGGCTTTTGGTGGGCCGCGGTCACTATGACCACGGTCGGCTATGGTGATAAAGCCCCGGTGACGCCCGCCGGCCGGGTAGTCGGCTTTATCTGGATGTTCGCCGCCATCATTCTTATCAGTAGTTTCACCGCCGCCATTGCCACCAGCTTAACCGTGAGTCAGTTGGAAACCCAGGTTCAGGGCGTGGAGGATCTCCCCGGGGTGCGGGTAACTACCTTATCCAGCTCAGCCAGCGCCGCCTTTCTGGATAGCCGTGCTATTGACTACAAGACCGTGGCTACCGTTCGCGAAGGTTTAGCCGCCATGGCCAAAGGTGATACCGATGCACTGGTTTATGACAAACCTATCCTAGAGTACCGTATAAATCAGGGCTTTGAAGATAAGATTCAGGTATTGCCGGAGGTAATTGACCGTCAGGATTACGCCATAGCCTTGCCGGAAAACAGCCCTAATCGCGAAAAGTTCAATACTACGCTGTTACGTATCATCGATAGCAAGGAGTGGCGTGATCAGCTCAATGAAGTACTGGGCACACAAAAATAACCAGCGGCTAATTATAAAGCGTGACCAAAAGAAAAACCTTGTCAGTGACGAGACAAGGTTTTTTTGCGGGTTGGCGTGGTTATTCAGAAGTTTTTAATTTGCCATTGTCTGGCACAGAACAACATATGAAACAGCTGTTCCTGGCCTCCGGTGTACAGATACACCATTAACTCATTAACCGCTGCTGCCTGACACCACAGGGTGGCACCGTTTTCCAGGCGAGCCCGGATGGGACCATTTTCACGATAGTTGGAGACATCGGTGATCGTAAGAGACTGTGCTGCGCAAAACTGGGACAACCCATCCCACATGGTAGCCTGACTGATCCCTGCTACGCCGGCAAAATTAAAATTCATGGATGGCTCCGGTTCCTTATGAAGTCCTTTAATTGTAGGCAGCATCCGCCTGCCCTTCTACTAGACTTTAGCCTACTAGATTTTAGCCTACTAGATTTTTGGCTAACTGGCTTGCGACGACCGGTTTCGGGCTGATTCTTGGGAAGCTGAGCTGGTGTGGCCGCGCGTTGGATAAGTTTATCAGCGCCTAAACTTTTTTAGTAGTGTCTCATAGTTTCGCGTAAACCATGCATACGATATTTCTTTATTTTAAGACAGCTTCACGCTACAAAGCCTGTCTGAGAATTTTTTATAATCAAAAGGCACTTTACCATGTTGTCGCTGGACACCCTTAACCTCGCCTGGCAGGAAGCACTGGAGAAGTTACAGACTGCCCTCACCAGCCCCGGTTTCTTTTTACAGTTGGTGATCATCGCCACTATTTATCTCATCGGGTTAATCGCCGCACGGCAGGTGCGTCGCAGTGTGCCGTTTATGAAACACAACCCTGGCGGCCCCACCCACTCGGTAAAGTGGTTTGGGTATCAGTTAGGCCGAACCCTGTTTCCGTTGTTCACTATCATCTTGCTAAAATTTTCTACCACCCTGGGGGCCCAGTTTCAGCTGAATCCCTGGCTGCTGGATGTCGCTTTGATGGTAGCGGTATTACTGTTTCTGAATTCCTGTATTAATGGTTTTGTCCGCAATCGAGCTGTGTTGTTGTTTATGCGGTATGTGGGCTTACCTATCGTGTTTGCCCATCTGATTGGCATATTACCGGCAATTGTCTCTACCCTGGAGTCTATTTCGGTGTCGGTAGGAAATGTGGATGTTTCGGCCTATGGAATAACCCGGGTTATCGTATTTGGGGTATTGCTGTTCTGGCTTGGACGCACCTCTAATACTATGGGCCAGGACATTATCCGTAATCGCCGGGATTTGGATATTACTACCAAGGAAGTCTTCGCCAAGCTTTTCGAAGTTACGCTGTTTTGTGTGATTGTGCTGTTATTGCTCAATGTCATGGGCATCAATCTTACCGCTTTGGCGGTATTTGGCGGCGCGCTGGGTGTGGGTCTTGGCCTGGGGTTGCAAACAATTGCCTCTAACTTTATCTCCGGGATTATTATTTTGTTAGATCGCTCCCTTACGGTGGGTGATTATGTCGAGCTGGAGGACGGAGCCAAAGGGTTTGTGCGTGAATTCAAAATGCGTTACGCGGTTTTGGAAACCTACGACGGCAAGGACATACTGGTCCCTAATGAAAAATTCATCAGCTCATTACTGGTTAACTGGACGCATAAAGATCCAAAGCAACGTTATCGAATTGATTTTTCTGTCGCCTATCAAACGGATATCCGGGCAATGGTGGAAATTATAAAGACAGCCGTCGCGACCCACCCACAAGTGTTAAGTGGTGACGATATACCTATTGAAGAGCGTCCCGACTGTGAAATTGACAGCTTTGGTGACTCCGGGGTCAATATGTTTGTGGAGTTCTGGATGGAAGGCATCGATGATGGAAAAAATCGCGTAGGGGGCGACTTATTACTTATCGTATTTGAAACCCTGCGCGCCCATGATATTCAGATCCCATTCCCTCAGCGCGAAGTTCGTATTCTCGACAAGTAACCCTTCCCCTGGCCGGTTATTACACTGCGACCTGATAACCGGTCTTTAAAACCACTCCCCGTCCGCTGCCCAGAAAATAGACTGTTCACCTTTTAAACGATTGTAAATAGACTCTTTTACTTCAGTAACTTACAAAGGCTTTAATAGTTAACCTCTAAGGGGCGATAAATAATCTTTTATTGATAACCTGACCGTGTGGTTAAGTAATCTTAATTTTGAAAAACCACTGTAGGAACAACAACATAAATTACAGTTAACACTATGTTTACATAAATGCGCACTATCTTAACCCTTTGCCCGCTAAATCTCGTTTCCCTTACTCATCTATTTTGCTATCCTTTCGCGGCAAATTTCTCAGATGACGAATTTTTCGCCACCAAACACTTATACGAGTATCAGAATAATGTCGTTACTACCGTCCATCACATTCGCGAAAGCCAGTGTTCTGCTAGAGCAGAATACGGGTACGTGTGTGCATTGGCTTTGTCGTAGTTTTGGTATGACGTTGTTCATTGCAGCGCTGAATATTATTCTGGTGCTATGCGGGTCGCTGGCCGATTCTACTGATGTGGTGTCAGCAATTATTGAAAACCCGGTCATCGGCCCGGTTACCGTCGCTTTTTTAGGCCTACTTGTGGCCTACTCGGTAATGTGCGGCTCATTTAAATCTTCGTTACTTACCAGTCTGTTTCAGAGCACACCGGCCCGCCGGGCGGGTGTCATTCTTCGCAAAACGCGATATACGCTCCAAATTTTCGCCGCTAGCCAACGTAGACAACTTACGCATGGCTCGCGCGCGCCCCCTTTAAGTCACGGCTGATAATGTGGCCTGTTTGCTACCCATTGTTCTGACAGCGGGTAGCAAGCTGGACGCAGTATCGACCGACTTAAAATGTTGGGACCGCCCTGGTGTGCGTCCCTAAGATCTGAGCGTCGTTCTGCTTGCGGGACGGCAGGATAGTAAACCTCTGGGTTGTAGGAAAATTCCTTTGCTTATTCGTAACCTTAGTAAAATTGCTCTTACCGCCATCGTGTTAACACTAGCAGGTTGTAGTGGCGGGGTTCTCGATCCGAAAGGACAAGTAGGTGTTGAAGAAAAGTGGCTGATCATTATCTGTACACTTTTGATGCTCATCGTTGTTATTCCGGTAATCGTGCTGACCCTCTATTTCGCCTGGAAGTATCGCGCGAGTCGGGATTTTGAAGTGTACACGCCCAAATGGGCTCACTCGACAAAGATTGAAGCAGCCGTCTGGTCTATACCAGTGCTGATCATCATTGTATTGGGTGTTATTACGTGGAAATCGACACACGCTCTAGACCCTTATAAGCCGCTTGAAGGCAAGGGTGAGCATATGACTGTGGAAGTCGTATCGCTTAACTGGAAATGGTTGTTCATCTATCCCGAACAGGGCATCGCCACTGTTAACGAACTGGTTTTCCCTGCGGATAAGCCAGTGGCCTTTAAGATTACCTCTGAAGGCACGATGAACTCATTCTTCATTCCGCAATTAGGTAGCCAGATTTATTCGATGGCTGGTATGGAAACCAAACTCCACCTAATCGCTGATGAGCCCGGTACCTTTATGGGTATTTCGGCAAACTACAGCGGTTCAGGATTTACCGGAATGGAATTTGACGCGATTGCCACTCCAACTGAAGGCGACTTTGACGCCTGGGTTGAGAAAGTGAAGCAAGAAGGTGGTGAGCTGGATATGGCTCAGTACAATGCTTTGGCAAAACCGACAGAGAAACACCCGGTGACCTACTTTGCTGATGTAGAGGACAATCTGTTCCATACCATCATCATGCGATTCATGAAGGATCACGGTGATATGAGCTACTACAGCAAACCGAAAAATGCAGTCCAGGGGCACCATGAAGGCGCGAAAAAAGCTTCGTCGCACTCAGGCGCTCATGAAGATGGGGCCAAGGAGTAATCATGTCTTTCTTAGGTAAATTATCAATTGAAGCGGTGCCGTATCATGAGCCTATCATCATGACTACGCTGACCGTGGTGGCAATATTAGGCATCTCACTTGCTGTCCTAATCACCAAATATGATAAGTGGGGCGTATTGTGGAACGACTGGATCACCTCCATCGACCACAAACGTCTTGGTATCATGTACATCATTCTGGCGCTTATTATGCTGTTGCGCGGTTTTGCCGATGCAATAATGATGCGCTCGCAGTTAGCGCTGGCCACAAATGGGGCCGAAGGCTATTTGCCGCCAGAACATTACGACCAGATTTTCACCGCTCACGGTGTCATCATGATCATCTTTATGGCCATGCCATTCATGGTGGGTCTGATGAACATTATCGTGCCGTTGCAGGTTGGTGCCCGGGATGTGGCTTTCCCCTTCCTGAACAACCTCAGCTTCTGGCTGACCGCTGGTGGTGCAATTCTTATTAACCTGTCTTTAGGCTTGGGTGAATTTGCTCAAACCGGTTGGGTTGCCTATCCACCATTGTCAGGACTCCAATACAGTCCGGGGGTGGGTGTTGATTACTACATCTGGGCCTTGCAGATATCCGGACTCGGTACGCTACTGACCGCAGTTAACTTCCTGGTAACAGTGTTTAAGATGCGTGCGCCGGGTATGAAGCTGATGCAAATGCCTATCTTTACCTGGACTTGTACCTGGGCCAACATCCTGATCGCTGCGTCGTTCCCAATTCTGACTGCAGTACTGGCGATGCTGACGCTGGACCGATACATGGATTTCCACTTCTTCACAAACGAAGCTGGTGGTAACTCGATGATGTATATCAACCTGTTCTGGGCCTGGGGTCACCCTGAAGTTTATATTCTGGTGCTGCCTGCGTTTGGTATTTTCTCAGAAATTATCTCGACCTTTACTGCGAAACGTTTGTTCGGCTATAAGTCGATGGTTTATGCCAGTGGCGCGATTGCCATCCTTGGCTTTATTGTTTGGTTGCACCACTTCTTTACCATGGGCTCCAGTGCCAACGTGAATGCGTTCTTCGGTATCATGACCATGATTATTGCGGTGCCGACCGGGGTTAAACTGTTTAACTGGATTTTCACGATTTACCGGGGTCGTCTGGTTATCGGTACCCCGATTCTTTGGTCCCTTGGTTTTATTGTGACCTTTACTATCGGTGGTATGACCGGCGTATTGCTGGCTATCCCGGGTGCTGACTATGTTCTGCACAACAGTCTGTTCCTGATTGCTCACTTCCATAACACCATTATTGGTGGGGCGGTATTTGGTTATCTGGCCGGCTTTGTGTACTGGTTCCCGAAAGCCATGGGCTTCAAGCTTGATGAGCAATGGGGCAAGCGTGCGTTCTGGTGCTGGCAGATTGGTTTCTTACTGGCCTTCATGCCGCTGTACGTACTGGGCTTCTTAGGAATGACCCGTCGTCTTAATTCGACTGATAATCCAGACTGGAATATCTGGCTGTACATTGCTGCCTTTGGTGCGGTGGTGATTGCCTTTGGTATCCTGTTCCAGCTTATTCAGCTGGTAGTAAGCTTCCTGAACCGTGAAGCGCTGGACGATACCACCGGCGATCCGTGGAATGGTCATACGCTGGAGTGGTCTACTGCTTCACCGCCTCAGTTCTACAACTTTGCCAAAATCCCTCACGTTAGCGATATCGACACGTGGACGGATATGAAAGAAAAAGGCGAAGCGTATCAGAAGTATGAAAAATACGCGCCGATTCATATGCCCAAAAATACACCGGCTGGTGTGTTGATCAGTGGTAGTTTGACCGTCTTCAGTTTTGCCATGATCTGGCATATCTGGTGGTTAGCCGCGGCGGGTCTGGTGGGTGCAATTGCATTCTACATTCAGCGTTGTTACGCCAAGGATGTGGACTACTACGTGCAGCCAGATGAGATTAAACGCATTGAGGATGAACACATAAGTAATGCGCCAGAAGAGGTAAAAGCATGAGTTCAAATGCAGCAAGCTTAAATCCTAATGATGATGTGAACGGTCATGACCACAGTCATGACCATGAGCACCACGATACCAGCGGTGATACGATATTTGGCTTCTGGCTATATCTGATGACTGACTGTCTGTTGTTTGCATCTTTCTTTGCAACCTACGCCGTGCTCTTTATGAACACTGCTGGTGGGGTATCAGGCAAAGACATTTTCGAACTGGACTTTGTGGCGGTGGAAACCGCCGCGCTATTGCTAAGTAGTATTACGTTTGGCTTTGCAATGATTGCTGCCCATGCCCAAAAGCAAGCTAAAACCTTGTTGTGGCTGGGCGTCACCTTTGCCTTTGGCGCGACGTTCATCGGTATGGAAATCTATGAATTCCATCACCTGATCGTTAACGGCAATGGTCCGGGTGAAAGTGCCTTCCTATCAGCCTTTTTTGCGCTGGTAGGCTTGCACGGTTTACACGTAACTGCGGGTCTGATTTGGATGACAATTATGATCATCGAAATTCTGCGCCGCGGCCTGGGTAATCAAACGGTAACGCGCCTGAGCTGCTTAAGTCTGTTCTGGCACTTCCTGGACATTGTCTGGATCTGCGTATTTACCGTTGTCTATCTGATTGGAGCGATGTAATGAGCCATAGTCATTCTCATTCACCCACCCCTGGACAAGCCGAAGAGGAACATGTAGATAATCACGGCGATGTAAAATCCTATATTATTGGATTTGTATTGTCGGTGATTCTGACCGTGATTCCGTTTTGGACCGTGATGGAAGGTGATTTCAGCAAAACCACTACCTTATGGATTGTTGTCGTCACGGCAATCGTCCAGTTGTGGGTTCACCTGAAGTTTTTCCTGCACCTTAACTTTGTCACCGAAGACGGTCGTGCCAGCACGTTCTCGTTTTTATTCAGTGCGCTGGTTATCGTAATGGTTGTAGGTTTATCTATCTGGATTATCTACGAGTCCAACGCCATGATGATGTACTAGCCTCACGGCTGGTACACATCCCGATATTAAAGTTGTTAGCGGGAGAAACTGAACAAATGTTCCGACGTTATTTACAGGTAACCAAACCCGGTATCATCATGGGTAACCTGATCTCTGTAGCCGGAGGCTTTTTACTGGCCTCGCGCGGTGATATAGACGGGTTGCTGATGGTGGCGACCCTGGTGGGTTTGTCGTTGGTTGTTGCTTCTGGTTGCGCCATCAATAACTGCATTGATCGCGATATAGACGCACGTATGCAACGCACTAAAACCCGGGTAACGGTAACCGGCGAGATGTCTGTGAAGGCGGCGTTTGCCCATGGTGTAGTATTAGGGATAGCAGGTTTTGGTCTGCTGGCCTACTTCACCAATGCGGTGGCTGTGTTATTTGCCGCCCTGGGCTACGTGGTCTATGTAGGCATCTACAGCTTGTATATGAAACGGAATTCAGTTTACGGCACACTGGTAGGCAGCCTTTCCGGGGCGGTCCCGCCGGTGGTTGGCTATTGTGCGGTATCGGCCCAGTTTGACGCTGGCGCTGCTATCCTGCTGGTAATGTTCAGTCTGTGGCAAATGCCGCACTCTTATGCCATTGCCATCTTTCGCTACAAAGATTACGAAGCGGCCAATATTCCGGTCTTGCCGGTGGCACAGGGCATCGAAAAAGCCAAACTGCATATTGTGCTGTATATCGCCGTTTATGCTCTGGTGACCATGTTATTGCCGTTAAGTGGTTATACTGGCCTGGGCTTTATGGCTGTGGCTGCTACCACCAGCATCTGGTGGCTGGTTATGGCGCTGCGTGGTTACCGCAGCGATGTTGATGAAACCCGCTGGGCGCGTCAGGTCTTTGGCTTTTCGATACTCAATATTACAATACTGAGTATCGCCATGGCGGTGGACTATCATACGGTGGCCCCACAGCTATTCGTATTAAACTGATAAAATGGCTCCTTTAAGGAGCCATTTTTTTATCTGCTTGTTTTATCAGCATTTTTTATCAGCTTAGTCGGCTTCAATCACTTCGTATTTTTTCACTTCACTACTTAGCACGATTTTTTCGGCCTGCGCACTAAAGCGTTCAAAATGATCCGCATTAAAATGAGCATCAAGGGCAGAAGCTGAGGCCCAAAGCTCAGTGATCACAATTTCAATATGCTGATCAGTGATGCGCCGGGCAATATCGTAGCGCTCACAGCCCTCTTCCTGCCGGGAATGAAACTGTAATGTTTTAAGGGCACTGATGACATGCTCTAAGTTCTCTTCAGTACACTGTAAGGTAGCAACAACGGTTATCATAGCCTGATCCTTTAAGGTTATCGAAATAAGCCAAAATTAAAAAAGCACTACCATAGATTACGCAGTATTCTCCCCTACGATCCATCTTTATAAAATTCTAATGCCGGTGGAGGGTAAAACAGGCTGCTGGCTAACGGTAGATTCGTACTGCCCAGAATCTGAGGGTAGCTTCCTGTCACACTGGACGTGCCTCAATAGCTTGTGCGCCCCGCCAACCCTGAACACCTTAGCGGCTCATTGGTAGCGGCCACCAGCCGCTGTGTTACTCATTTTGGCAGATTTACTTCAGACCTTGCTTGTTCGTGGCGCCATTAAGTTAGCGATTGCCAGACATGTACACTTGCTGGCAGGTACCTATTAGAAGATGGGACCGCCTAAAGGCATATTATAGGCAGAGGCGGAAAGTTCAGATAAAGTAAGTGTGTAGATAAACCTGTTATCGTCTTAATCAACACCTTAAGTAAACCTGGTTGATTTATTCATCTGTATCATAAATACTGTTTAACTATTACAGTCTCTTCAGGCGTACACACACGCTTAATCAGGTTCAAAAGGATACAGTTATGCAGGTATTGGCTCTGGGCGAAGTACTTATTGATATGCTGGGTACCCCCACCACAGATCCCCAGGCACCCACCGCGCAGGTATTTCAGCCATTTGCCGGCGGCGCGCCAGCTAATGTCGCCGTGGCAGTGGCCAAGCTGGGCGGCCATAGTGCCTTAATTTCAAAGGTTGGCAACGATCAGTTTGGTCGCTTTCTGACAAATACACTGGAGGCATATCAGGTGGATACCCGGTATGTACATAACAGTGAAGCCAAAACCGCACTGGCTTTTGTAAGTCTGGACGAGGCTGGTGAACGTAGCTTTGACTTTTACCTGGAGAATGCCGCACACACCCAGATTAGCTCAACAGATACAGATGGGGTGGAAATAAGTGACGCTACCTTAGTACACCTTTGTTCAGGTTCATTTTCGCTGCCTATGCTGTGTGAAAGTGCCCAGTCACTGATTACCCGCGCCCAGCAGCAGCGTAGCCTGCTGTGTATGGATATTAATTACCGCCCCGCCTTCTGGAGCGAGGATGCTGAGGGTATTACTCAGCGTATATCTGAAGCAGCTGCACAAATGCACATTATCAAAGCCAGTTTTGATGAAATGGAGCTATTATATGGTGCTAACTGGGAGTCAGTCATTGCGCAGTGGCTGGAGCAAGAAGTACAGCTGGTGCTACTCACTAATGGGCCGCAACCAGTGCGTTACTATACCCGTGAGTACCAGGGCCAGTGTGAGGTACCCGCCACCACGGTAAAAGACACCACCGCCGCTGGCGATGCATTTATAGGTGGCTTTCTGTATACACTAAGTCAGACCTTAACTGGCTCAGAGCAATTTCAGCAATGGCTAACCGACCGCTCCGGTTTGCTGTCAGCGGTGTCTTTTGCCATGCAATGTGGCGCGCATACCGTAACCCGGTTTGGTGCCTTTGAAGCCCTGCCCCGCTCGCAGGATATTTAATCTGGCCAGATAGCGCGCACCGGCCGTCAACCGCACCTGCTCTTTCGCCGGTCTGTGTGTACAAGCTTTGCCCCAGAATGTTGCAAACAGGTAACGTTGTGGGGCAAATGATCAGCCTTTGTAAGGTCAGTAAAGTGGCATCTGCTTTTTGCTGGCTCTGTTTTACGTGAAAAAGAGACGGGGGCCATCCTTATCCCCACTACCCTCATAGTGGGTGTGACCCATTCTGCTCCTCTGTTCGTTAAAGCCTGACATTATCTTGTGCATAGCGTTTGCATATGTATGAGTAACGGCGGTGTTGATAAACCGTTTTACATAATGTCTTCGCTGCATATTAAGAAAATAAACAGGGAGTTGGAATACTCATGCATTCATTTAGCAAAGGTCAGAATCTGGATTTTATTGTTGCCACCCATGAGGACGACACCGGGGCGCTGGCGCGCATTTCAGCTATCTCGTCATCCTTTCCCCGCGCACATATTATTGTAGTAGACAGCTCTGGCGAGCAATATCGCAGCGGTTCCCGTTTGGCAAAAATTATCGCCTCACTGGGAAGCCAGGCCAGTTATGTGAGATGCTCTAAGGCGTGTCGCTATACCTGCTATCAAAAAGCGCTAAGACAGCTTACCGGGCGCTATGTCGCTTTTCGCCACAACGGCCAACTTATTGACGAAACCCAAACAGCCCGCGGGTTCGAACAGGAGGTCAAGGCGGACCTGTTAATCACCCATCCGGGACAAAAAGTGATAGGCGTTGCTGAAGATACCCAGCCATTGCAGGCTATTGTATTTAAGCGCGAGTTTGTCGAGCAGCTACAGCCGTTTAGCGATCCGCAAGCCTTTGATGAGCATAACTTTATTGATTCAGTTCTTAAGTCGGCCCACAGCCAGACCTGTGAGGCAGCCAGGGCAGCGGCATAGCCTGGCGCACTGGCTTAGAATAGAAGCAGGATCAAAAAAGCCGGTGCAAAACACCGGCTTTTTTATCTCATTACGTGGCTTTTACATGCTGTAAGCTACGGTCACATAGCCAAAACGGCCGATGTTATCGTAAGCACCATCATTTTCACCGGTGCCAGTTACACCCAGTGGCAATTCGCGATTGAACATGTTGTCTACGCCCACTGACACACTTACGCCATTGGCAAAGTTGTAGCCAACAGTTACGTCCGTTACGGCATAAGAAGCATTTTCCATCAGGCTGCTGGGGTTAGGGTTTAACGCCAGAGACTGATTGGTATAAAGGCTGACCCGGTCGATGAAACGAGTTTTCCAGCTGGCTTCCCAGTCACCCCGGTCGTAGTTAAGCGAGAAAGTACCCTGCCAGTTAGCTTCACCTTCGGTGCCCGCGTACTGATAAAATTCGCCTGCGTTTTCCTGGAAAGGAAATTCCTTACGCTCGTCCAGGTAGGTGGCGATGATGTTAGAGCGGAAGGCTCCGCCTAAGGCATCAAAATCGTAACCCAGCTCAAAATCGACACCTGAGGCTTCCTGACCTGCCAGGTTCAGTGAATAGCTTTCAATCAGCGAGATTTCGTTAGCATCGTTACGGGTAATTAACCCACAGTAGGTATTATCAATGCCTGATTGTGAATCAGCACAACGGTCCAGGATGGTTTGCGCGCCAACACTTGAAATGGCATCGGTAAGCTCGATTTTCCAGTAATCAACGGTGGCGGTGAAACCTTCAAACCAGCCCGGCTGATAGACCAGACCGATGGTTTCAGATACAGACTGCTCAGCCTGCAAGTCACGATTGCCTCCGGCCTGACCTTCAATTGAGCTACCATCGTAGTTGCTGTTAAAGTCTGCCGGTACACCCAGGGCTGCGCAGTTGGCTTGTCTTACGCCCTGCGAGTCTGCAGATAATTCGGCAATATTCTCGGTTTTACAAGGATCATCAACACTAAAGTAGGTTTCACTGGCCTCACCAAACAGCTCGCCGATGTTAGGCGCACGCAGCGCTGAGGAGCGGGTAGCACGCACACGCAGGTCTTCAAATACTTCCCAGTCCAGACCCAGTTTCCAGCTGGTCGCATTCCCGACTGAACTGTAATTAGCGATACGAATCGCACCATCAACAGTTAGCAGCTCTACGCCCGGCAAATCGTATAGCACCGGTACCGTTACCTCTGAGAAGATTTCTTCTACAGAATAATCGCCACGGTCTTCACCCAGGGCGTTAAAAAAGGTGCCTCCGGCATTGTCAGGTTCATTGATTTCACTTTTTTCTTTGCGGTATTCAACCCCGGCAGCAAATCCGACATAACCTGCAGGCAGTTCATATATTCCTGCATTGGAGATAGTGGCTGCTGCGTTGTACTGCTCAATAGTACTGGTGCCGGTTGACGTGGTATTGATGTAATCTATCGCTTGCTGGCTGGGAGCCTGATAACCGAAGATATCGACCGGGACACAACCTTCAAGACGCGCTTCACGATCTGCACAATAAGCGGTGCCGAAACGGTCTGCTTTCGCATTAAGGGCGTTTTCGTAGTTGGCATAGACCAGGTTATTGCGGTTAACACGTTCCAGATCGGTTTCACCGTAATTCAGGTAGGCTTCATATTCCCATACGTCAGCCACCAAACCTTCAACACCAAGTACAAAACGCGTGGTTTCACGCTCATCATCTTCAATACGGCGGCCTAAATCTGTCATCATACGATTGACAGTGATTTCTGAAAGATCCTGATCACGCATATAATCAGTGACCGAGTCATCCAGCAGAGGATTATCAATACTTATTGTATTAATAGCGGCAGAAGAGCCGAAAAAGAATGCCGGCTGTCCGCGGCTTTCAGCACGAGTACGAGAGTATTTTGCCTGTGCGTAAATCAGGGTATCGTCATTAAGATCGTAGTTACCTTTGATGTTAAGGTTGGTGCGATCAAATTCAGGCTGCAGATCAGTGAATTTGCTCAGGTTCAGATAGTCACAGTTTACGCAGTTGGCGCCATCGGTGATTTCGCCCGCATAGTTACTTTTCAGAGTGCCGTCTGGATTAAAGGTCTGGGAATAGCCATCAAATACTCCGGCTTCATTAAGACCGTATAAGCCGGCGTTTGGCGTATAAATATTGTCAGGATAAGCCCGTGAATCCAGTTGCTCTGGTGTTCTTTCTTCCCCGTAATATTTTGCATAAGGAATGCTTCGGTACGACGTCGCTGTGCGAGAGTTTTCTGTTGCACTTAAACGGTTCTGCCCACTGTACTCTGCCGAGAAGGCTATGTTACCGCGATCATCATCAAAGTTGAGGCCGTAAGATGCCTGATATTTTTCATTCTGGTAGCTGTTATCATTGGCATAACCACGCGTTGCGCTTACATCGAAGCCCTGAATATTTTTCTTCAGAACAAAGTTCACCACACCCGTTACTGCATCAGCACCATAAACCGCAGAAGCACCACCCGTGATGATTTCAACACGCTCAATCCAGCTGGCCGGGATGGTATTGGTATCAACTGCCGAACTTCCGGCAGAGCTGGATACATGGCGTTTACCATCAACCAGTACCAAAGTCCTATCTACACCCATACCACGAAGATCAAGAATGTTCAGACCAGCAGTACCAATATACTGACCCGAGTTACCCATTGAATAAGTGCTTGCCAACGCAGGCAGTTCATTTAACACCTCACCGATATTCATCGCGCCGGTATTCATCAGGGACTCGCCACTTAGTACGGTAACGGGGGACGGGGCAATCGCACCCTGACGGGAAATCCGGGAGCCGGTCACCTGAATCTTTTCTACATTGGCATCCGCAGTTTGTGTTTGTGTGTCCTGTGCCAGGGCATTTCCAGAGGCAAACGCCGCACTGGAGATCAGCGCCAGCCGGACTGCATTCGAAAGGTTTTTCATCTTCAATTCCTAAAAGTATAAAAAGGTAGGATTTGGCGAACCCATGTTCAGCCAAATTGAATGACTATTTTTCTTATTTTTTAATCAATTCTTGCCTGCATTCTAATTAGAAGAAATAAAATTTCAAAACTTTTAAGTCAATTTAATGAGATTTAGCATTTATTTAATATTAATAGCTTTCGAATATATCGACTACCTAATAACTTTAAAAGGTTAAAAAAACACCTAAATAAACATTAGAATAACATTAATTAAATAAGCATCCAAAGAAACTACTTAGATAGTAACCACTCACCGCTTAAATGCCATTATACCTAGTTATAAATAATTATAGATTAACCTTGTTATGATAAAAAAGTGTTACAAGCTTTTTGAAAAAAATACACTATTTTCAATAGATAAAAAGCTTTAAGAGCTCATATATTAGCCAAATGGATTTAAATTAAACCTCACCAGCGTAAATTTTAGACACTCTTTCGAATTGGCGGATATATTAGAAACGGCATGTATGTTGAATATAATTTGGGCACAAATGAGCCTTTCTATTGAAGGGTTATTTTCCCTGTCCAAATATTTAGCATAAGAGGATGTAACTATGAAAATCATAAAGATCGCACTAGCCGGATTGACCGTCGGCTTATTAGGGACTAATTCAGCCTCGGCCCAGGTAACCGACAATACGCTGCAAGCCAAAGATGGATTTTATGTAGGCGGCAACTACGGCTATCTAAAAGTAGATGGCCAGGACGATTTTGATGATGACAACGACATGTGGCAAGGCCTGGTAGGCTATCGTTTTAATCGCTATCTGGCGGTTGAAGGCAGTATGATTGATTTTGGTGACTATGGAAGTGATGTATCTAATGCGGATACGGATGGCTTTACCGCTGCGGTAAAAGGCATGCTTCCCTTAAGCGAACATTTCGCAGTATTTGTTAAAGGGGGTCAGCTATGGTGGGAAAGCGACTATAATTTGTCTGGTTTAACGGGTGATGTTGATGACGAAAGCCTGTTCATCGGCGCCGGGGTCAATTACGCCATCTCACAAAACCTGAGTATTAATGCGGAGTATACAATTTACGATACCTAATTGGATG
>VMHT01009376.1_pt1 | contig 15322 bp, 39 predicted proteins | sample 4693611 | NCBI WGS metagenome assembly VMHT01 (sample SAMN12280063, study PRJNA550983) | marine metagenome | isolation source: seawater sampled from same location over 5 years 0.02-0.2 micron viral filtrate | place: USA: collected off the coast of southern California halfway between the port... ... | reverse complement strand
GACAGTATTACTATTGTTGTTATCATAATTTATCAAATAAATTTTTAAGTCCTTCACTTTTTATAGTATTTAAGGCTTTAGACTTAGTACTGGGTTTTTTATTTGAATTCAATGTATAATTCTTTTTTGGTTCATCCACACCATTTTCAAATGTGTGTAACCATTCTTTTTCAAACTCAATCCTTGCAGCCATCATATCAGCATGATGTATAATATAAATTAATGAAGTTCTTGGTTTTGTTTCAACCATAAAACTTTTAAAATATGATTCATTAGCTGGGTCGTATAACCCATCATGTAATTTAATTGCTAAATGTTCATTATAAGATAATTTAATACCAGCTTGAGTTAATAAGAAAATTGATCTATCTGGGACTGACATATATGCTATCTTTTTATTAAATTGATACATTTCACCCATATTTTTTTTTCTCCATTCATCTTTAGAAGGTATATGAGCATACTCAACACCATCACCCATTTTTCCTAGATCATGATTAATAGCAGCAAACACTAATTCTTCTACAGTATATGTGGTAGTATCTGCTCCCATTTTACCCCACACATTATGTAGTTGTAAAGCGCATTCTATAACACGATTAACATGATCAATATATCCTCCTGGGAATGCGTTATGATATGCTTTTTTATGTGAAGCAGGCATAAGTACTAATTCTTCCTGGTGTTGGTTATAAAATTTTAATAATTGATCTTTTCTATCTCCTTTAATATATTTTTCAATATAAGATTGAAAGGTTTGCCAATTCGATGATATTTGTTCTGCTGGTATACTCATAACTATTATTTTATTTTATCCGTTTCTTAATCCTGCATGTTCTCTTTCTAATGTAGATTCTAAATCTCTAAGGATATTTTCTGTATCTTCTACCTTTTTAACAAAATCTTCAACTGGTTGCTGAGTTTTTACTATTAATTTTAGATTAGTTAGGTTGCCCTGTATCCTGTTTGTAAGACGAACAATTGTCTCTGGGTTGCGTAATGCCATATTATATTTATTTAATTAATGTTATAGGTATCTTTATACCCCCTTATTTCTATATCCCTTATTTTCCCATTTCTCTAAATCCCTGTATATCGAATTTAATAAAGAAATTTTGGGATTCCAAATTATTTTTTTAATTTTATTGATTTATTTTTAATTTTGAGTAATAGTGCGCATCTTTCATATAATTCATCTTGAATAAAAAATTCAATTCCCATATCAAGGGCCCGATGAAAATCTTCGTCAGAATAATGTTTAATTGCGTTTATATAGCCTTTATTCTTAAAATCCACTTCAGATATATACGACCATGCTCTATTAAATACAACATATTCTCCTGCTTCTTTAATATCTTTAACATCAAATTCTTGGTTAGTTTCTTTAAAAAAATTAAGAACTTTTGCGTTAAAGTTTAAGTGATTTAAAATTAACTTTTTATACATACCCACATGAAATATGGGTTTTTCTCTTAATTCATTAAATGTTTTAGCAGTATTAGTACCATCAAGTTGTTCTCCTGGTACAAATAACCCAAATATATTAGTCATATCAATCATCTTATTATACATATTCTTCAACTTCATTTTTTATATATTTAGGTGTAAATTGTGGAGAATATCGGAGTCGAACCGATGACCTCCTGCGTGCAAGGCAGGCGCTCTAGCCATCTGAGCTAATTCCCCTTATTTTATTTTTTATCTGTCTTATCACTATAATATTGAACTTCGGATTCTACCATTTCATTATATAGTTTTTCTTTATCGTAATCTGTTAAACTTGCCCACCATTCATCATGTAATTGATTTAATTCTTCCATAGTAACAGGTTCACTACTTTTTTCAAATTTATTATTTATTGGTCTTTCTTTACTCATAATTTTTATTTTTTATTATTATTAAACTCAACAGGAATATCTAAAACATTACCATCCGTATCTGTTACAATAGCTGTTAATTCTTGTCCTTTTTTAAGATTTATTGGAGTGTTTGGTTTTTCTTCATTATTTTTATTTGATTCTTCAATAGTTTGATGGATAGCATATTTAAATCCCATGGGAAATTGTTTTTTACATCCTTCTGGTCCTAATTGTCTATAAATTTTTTCAAGATCTTTATTCATTTTTTGACGGGCTTTATAATCTTCAAAACTTTCATTTTCTCCCCTTGCATTACTCATATTAAGACCTTCAAACATAGATACTTCACCGGATTGAACCCATTCTTTCATCTTTTCCTCTTTTAATTGTTTGGATCTTTCTATAGCTTCTTTTGTACGTGGATCGTCTTTACGCATTGTGTAAGCTTCTTCTCCAAAAGTAACTAATGTATCATGGTTAGGTTTATATTCTTTTATACTCATTTATTTAATTTTATTATAATTATACTTCTCTTTTATCTCCATGTACTATTTTTACGGTTGGAAATCTTAATGATATGCCACCTTTATCATTTTTAGTTTCCTCAAAATATTGTACTGTAATTATCTTACCTACAATTGAACCATCCATATATTGTAAACGTTGATCATGAGTCCAACCACTACCAACTTTTACTTTGTGACCTTTATGTTCAATCCATACTTGAGATAACATTTCAATAGTTTCTGATCTACCATTTCTAACTACCTCAGCTGTGTCAGTATCATAATCAATCACTTCATATTCAGCATCATGGAATTTTTTAACTTTAACTAGATTTTTACTACGCTTACCTTCATAACCTACATTTTTACGTAACATAAATCCTTCCCAACCTTTTTCAGCTGATAATTTATTCCATGTTTCAAAATGGTCATCATCATTTATTTGGACTTGATCTACATATTGTAATGTTTTAGCACATGTAAACCTACCACCTTGCCAAGCTCTTAAGGTACGTAATCTTTCAGTTAATGGTGTATTACCTTTACCATTATCAAATTCTGATTTATGTATCATATCAAATATCATAAATCTAGGATTCTCAATTTGGTGATCTTTACGTCTAAGTTCTTTCATCACACCTTGAAAATCTTCATTACCATTTTCATCTAACAAACAAATCTCACCATCAAATACATGATTAATAATACCTGTATTTTCAATAGCTTCCTTTACTCTATTTAATGTAGTTAATTCTTTACCCATTCTAGAATATAATGTACAAACTCTATTCTCATCAACCACGGCTAAACATCTAACTCCATCAAGTTTTCTTGAAGCATACCATCTATCATCCCAATCACATTTACCTTTATATTCTTGTGCTAATGCAACTGAAAAAGTAGGGATTAAATTTGGTACAGCTTTATTAATGACCTTATCACCAGCTCTGATGTCTAAATTTTTATCAATAATCTTATATATTAATTGGTTATCATCATGTGAATTAGCACATCCATTTATAAGTGCTATAGCATCATGTCCTGTAAATTTTCTATTCGTTAGATCATCCAATAAATGGAAAACATTTTTATATCCTCTACTCCATTGTTCCTTAACTAAATGGCTATTTTTCTTACAAGTTTTACTTGTAACATAGTATTGTTTAAATGGGTTATAGGTATATTCTAATATTTTATGAATATGTGAATTTGCGTTCTTTATTATTTGAACTTTTTGCGTACTACTACTTGTAGCACGCATATCTTCTATAAATTGATTTAATTTTGTCATATTATTTTATTAATAAACTTGGTGAAACTGTATATGAACCTATAACATCAAAACCTTTAACTTTAATGTTTTTATTATTAATTTTTACGATTTTAAATTTTGATTTAATGTTAATTTTTTTATGGTTTATACTTACTATATCACCAACATTAAAATCATTTTTACTTAATGTTTCAATTTTATCACCTTTTCTAGCTGTCATTTTAGCTCTTAATTCTTCACTATTAAAAGAAATAGTACCTAAATTAATATTAACACCATATTGCTTTTCTAATTGTGCAACTGCGTTTTGAAAATCACCTCTAAAATTTTGAACTTCTTGTTTAGTCATAACCTTTATTTTTTATTATTAATATGCCGTGAATATACGAAAGATTTCCTGGGGAGCCAAATCTTTACACATAAGCTTCACCTATTTCTTCAATTATTTCCTTAGCTTCTTCTAAGTCAACTTGAAAAAATTCACGTTGGCTGCTTAAACGATATTCATCTAATCTTTCATGAACGTCTTTTTCTAAATCATTCCCATTCCAACAACTATAAGCAAATTCAACTTCATAAGGTAAAGCAACACCGGTTGCATTTGATAACTGTCTTGCTCTTTCTTCGGGAGTACTATTAGTATAACCTATTTTTAATATTCCGGGTTGAGCAGGATTTGATAAAATATATACCCATGAATTATGATCATCATTTCTATTTGTATAAGAAAGTTTTCTACGATTTGTAAAATAATTTACATCTTCCCAACCTTCACCTCTAGAAGAAGGGGTAAAAGTAAAATAAGAAGCATCTCGAGAGCTTTTAGCAGGAAAAAATTGTTTAGATTCTTCAATAGTGATTTTTTGCATGTAACCTTAATTTTTGTTTATGTGTGTAATATACGAAAGATAATCCAGGAAGCCAAGCCTCTCTCGAAAGGTTTCCCTTCTACATATATTAATATTTAAATACGTATATATTACGATGTTATTTCTAATGTCATATGACCAGTTGATTTTAGGTAATATGAGTTAGCAGGTACAGTTGTTGTAGGATTAAGAGTAAATGTACCAGCACCACTTCCAACATCTTGTCTTATTGAAAATGAGTAATTCCATATTGGTGGTTCATTAACGGAGCCAGAAAAGTAGGATTGAGAGACAAATAATGATTGAGATACGTCTCCGGTAAATCCTCCTATTGTACCAGCTAGGTCAGATTGTCCAATACCAGCCGCAATTGCGGATTGTGAAAGAGCGTAATTTGTGTCTAAAGCGGAATCCATAGAGAAATAAGCGTTACCGCCGTATACGCTTTGTGATGCAAATGCTGGGGTCGCGAATGTAAATGTATATGTCGTTCCCGCGTTTAGTACCTCACCTAGAGATCCGGAATTAAGTTGAACTTGAGTATATGCTGCCATGCTGGAATTTTATTATAAATATGGCGTTTTGTAGGTTCCGTTTATAATATCCGAAGAACTTAATCCTCTATATCTCTCTACATATATAATCTCATTAATGTACTCACTACCAATTATTGGTTTATCTTTATAATCTTCTCCTATTACCATTAAATCGGGTTTAAAGCTCTTGATACAATTCCTTAAATCTTCATCCGTATCGAAATGATAAACACAATCTACATGTTTTATTGCACCGAGAAAGTCCGACCGACTCCACTCATCATTCACTGGCCTACTATCTCCTTTCAATTCTTTAACTCTTCTATCTGTATCAATTCCTACTGCTACTAATCCACCGGCTGCTTCAAAAGAAGCTCTTTCGAGTAGTTTAATGTGCCCCATGTGGAGCACATCAAACGTTCCATTAACCCATACATTCTTACTAGGCCGCATACTCAATTGCTTTAATAAACATTTTTTTATTTACATCCATATCTTGCTTGAAGTTTTTAATAATTCTAGCCTGTCTAACTTTACCACTTGGTGTTTTATATTCAAAATTACCTTCAATAATGTTTTCCTGGATTCTATTAAATACTGTCCATAAATCATCATCATTATCTTCTTTACGTTGAGAATTAGCAACTTCCTTAATAGCTTCAACTGGGTAAGTATTTTGAGTTCCTTCAATTCTAATATCAAGTAACTCTTTAGCTAAATCAAGAATTTTATCTTCTTCTAACTGAGTGTTTTTCATATTATTCATTGCATCAACTGTTAATGGTAATTTCTTAACCATATCTTTAATTAATACTTGTAAATCTTCAAATGTATAACCCATATGACGCATTTTAATATCTTCAAACTCTGTGTCTGCAATTACTAATCCATTTTCACAAATCATTCTAAATAATCCTGCTGTAAATTGAAAGCAATTTTTCCCATCATGAGAATTTGTTAATAATATTTGTGGGAATACTGTATCACCATCTTCACCATTAATTACAACATCATTATTTCTAAATACAACTAAATGTTTTTGGTAACCTGATGTGTCTTTAGTTCTAGCTTTAACTTCTTTAGCTTCTACTGGTAACCAACCTAATAATTGCATATCATCTATGACTTTTTCTGTTGGAATATGTGTATATTTATCTGTTACCTCTGGAGAAGGTACTGTTGTAAAAATACTTGGAGCGATTTCGTTTAAATCTCTTTTACTTAATGGGGTGATTGAATTTGTTTTTAACATAACTTTTATTGTTTTTTAATTATTATACCGTGAATATACGAAACGTCTCTCGGGGAGCCAAGCATTTCACCGGAAGCCTTTAAAGAGATGTTACAAAAATAACAACCATTATTATTACATATATTACTGGGCTGAGGTCTAATTTATTTGTTTTCATGATCATAGGTACGTAATTATATTTTATTACATAACATTTTAATATTACTGAGTTATTAAGTCATCTATATAAGTATATATTTTATCGATGGCAAAAATTTTGTTAAAAAAAAGAGTCGCGCATTGCATATTTTGTCCTATATATTTGTATATACAATCGATAGTGTAGATCTGTTTTCGAGTCATAAAAACCGCTAAAACTTTTTTTGGCATATACACGCGTCGATGGATATCTGCGTACGTGGGTATTACTATGGTTATGCGTACGTACGGCGGCCGCAGTTGATTATATGCATGTAGGGGATATTATGATTATAGTATATAGTCCAGTTACTCATACCGCGGTGAGCATTTATTACTACGGCCTAACCCCTATATACCAAGGTGCTACGTAAATAACCATAATGTAATAAGGGTATAAGTACTAATAAGTAATAAGGTACGGCCAAGGTGCTACATACGTTATCTCCACCGTCGCATCACTGGCTATCTACTGCCACGCTACCAACGCTACCCCTACCACAATGCGCGCTTCCCGCGCCATATTTGCGATTATTTATGAACAACTTTATTGTTCACGTATATATTTGAAGTGTTTCGAAAAGGGTTGGCTCGCGACATAAAAGGGTTAGCACCAGAGCGATTCTAGGTCAGGTACCCTCACCATAGTTGTTCACCTACTATAGTAAATGAACGTGTGACAGGACACACTTGCATTTAGTTGGTTATATGTTAATTGGATTTAATACTCGTTTGAGTCATCGTATGAATCGCTACCGCGTTTACTTCCTCCATCGCTAGCTGAATCATATCCACCATCATCATCTCTATCCACCCAATCGTCTTTATCGTTAGGATCTTTGTTGATAATCATTTGCATTTGCTTTTTAGCAGCAATGTAATTAAAACGCTCAGTTATAGTCATCATACGAAGCATTTCTTTATCTAATTGTTTAGCCATTTTTCCGTCTATTTGGTTTACGTTTTTTACGTTTGGATTTTAATGTTGGAATCCATTGCTTCAATTGTTCAATTAATTGTTTGTGACTGTTTTTACTCATATCTATTTTTATTTAATATTATCTTCTTGATATATTAGTAATGATGGTAAACCTGAATAATTATATATAAATTTATCATCGACACCATCTCTTTCCTCATTGAATTTCCTTTCCAATTCTTCCATTTCCTCCCAATCTATATAATGGGCTCCAGAACTACACATATCTATTTATTTTCATTTACTTCAGTATACACTAAATATACTACTGCTATAGTTAATAATGCTATTGCTACTTGTGCTTCACTCATATTATTGTTATTATGTATTTATCTATAAAATGCATTGTCCACGCTACAAGTCCATTTAATTGCAATACAACAAGATTCCACTGTTTTCTAACGCTAACTTGTATAATTACACATATAAAACCTATAATAAACAATACTGGTTCTAATGTCCACTGCCCAGCCATCAATAAACCAGCTCCCATGTAACCGACTCTAGACGACATTCTTTCTAAAGGTGTTAATTTTCGTTCTTTAACTAACGATTTTAACCATTGATATTTAATTCCCATACCACTCTTTAATTGCATCAGCTGATTGGTTACCTACTAATCGCTTAACTTCATTTCCATTCTCATCTAATTTAATTAATGTAGGAACATTTCTAACACTATATTGAGCTGATACAGATTGGTCTTGATCTACATCTACTTTATATATAGGTAAACCCTGACTTGTTAATTGACTTATTGTTGGTCCTAATGCTTTACAAGGTCCACACCACGTTGCTGTAAAATATAATATTTTATTCATTGTTTTTATTTTTATGTTTAGTTTTTCTATTGTATTTCTTTTTATTTTTAGTAGGTGAAGGCGTTTTAAGTGCATTCCACCATTCTTGTATTGTTAACTCAACCTGTTTTAATTTACTATTTGCCATTATTTCCAAGGTATTATTGTCATACCAATCAGATTAAGTAAATATTCTACTATAATAATAAATATCCCACCAACTATTAATTGCCAAACCCACCATTTCCAACCTGTTAATGATAAAGCCCATTTACGAATTGGTGACTGCATTGCTTTATTATACAAATATTGTTTTAATCTTTCCATATTTAAAATTTAAATGCAATAACAATTATTAATAATACAATAGCAGCAATAAAAGAAGTAACAGCTAAGCTAATTCCAAATGCTAACTTCATACCTGTTGTCACATATTTATGAAATTTTATTCTATCCATTTACATTAATTTAGGTATTCTAAATTTTAATATAGGGTTACCATTTACTGTTGGCTGACCTAATTCATCTATACCAATTTCTTTTACTTTAATTGGTTTATTTCTAAATTTACCTACCATTATTGTATCACCTACCTTAATAGGGATAACAAATTGATCTTCTTTATAAGTTGCTTGCATATTTTTTTAATCTATTAAACGTATCTACATTAATTCCTTGTAATTCTGCTACATGAAAATACAAATCTTCAGTTGTACCTCCAAATTCCTCCATAATATCTACTAATTTATTTTTATTAAATTTAAATTCCTTACATAATTTAGTTTTAAAATCCTCCATTCTATCAAACTCAGTTTTCATACCATCTTCATACAACGCCTTCCATCGCTTTCTCGCGCGTTTTTCGATGTCTAAATAAAGATGATCACTCATATAATTGTCACCATGATAATTTGCAATAAATTCTTTTTGTTCATCACGCATCCATTCTAATTCCCACTCAGCTTGTTGAAAATATTCTGGGTATTCAAAATCACCATTTCTTATTTTATCAAGTAACGTTGCTTTATATGGTAAGGATTTATGTGTTCTAAATCTTCTCCACCAATAAAACGGAGTTCTTTTTCTATGTATAGGTTTTTTTGGTGCTTTCATTTTACTCCTAAATATTTTTTATATTTTTTACTCATCTTATCATAATATTTAGTTTTTAATATAATATCATGTGCTTTTTTAATTTCTTTCTTATTATTTATTAAAACTAAAAAACAAGGTGCTAAAGATCTAGCATTAAATCCATCTACTTCTAATTTATCGTCAGGATTTATACATAATGCTTTCCATTCGCTTTTATCCATCGCTCTTAATATATTATTTAAGAATTTTTGGTATCTTTTAGTACTTTTTTCTAAAACTACATCATCTTGTATAAGAACTGCTGAATTCTTACCAGATTCTACAAAATTATGTATACAAATTATAAAATCATTGTCACTTGTTATAGTATCTATGTAAATATTATCACTTTCACGTTCTTGTTTAGCAAAAGGACAAACAGGCATACCATTATATTCATCTCTTGGTACTTCTAATACATCTTCTATATAACTTAATACTTTTTCTTTCATAAATCCCAAACACTTTTACGTTTGTATTTAACCCATTTATAATTGATAAAATTAATAATTCTTAAAACCATCTCCAAGTTAATCTGAATGCAAATAAATACAAATTTAACTCAGTCCAATCTTCTTCTTCTACATCATTTCTACCATAATAAGTAGCTCCAAACAACATTCCATCTCCAATACTTACAATTTGAAAATCCATTACTTTACTTTTTTAATTAATAACTCCATATTTCTACTTCCATCAAATATCACTCCTACAATTTTTCTCACACCATCTTTTTCAATTAGATTAAAAGTTTCTTTGTCAAATTTTTTAACAAACACTCCTGATCTTTCAGCTCTATCTTCTGAAACGTTTAAAAATATTCTTTCCATAACTTATATATTTATTGGCGTTTTACTCGCATATACTTGCGATTTTACGCATTACAATTAATAATTCATACACGTAGTTGCTAAAATAACTCTACGCGATTTAACGAAATCTTCTACCTTTTTTTAACTTACCTTTTACAAAATTATTATCCCAATCTTCTAGATTTTTTTCTAAATCATTTTGATCTTTCCAAAATAAACCAATAAACCATCTTACAATAGCCATTATTGAAATATTTTTGCTAAAATTAAAATTACTACCATTCCAATAATACAAAATGCACTTACCTTTAAGGCAAAATCTTCAGTGCGTTTTTTTCTATCACTATCATAATAGGGGTGTTTTTCTCTTTTTTTCATAAACTATTATTTTTATACATTTCAATGTCTTCTATAATGTAATTTAAATACAATACAGCCTTATCATTATCATCTGACTTAATAAATTTAATTACCTCCTTCACGCGTTCAATTATTTCATCACCACCCATATTAATCTTTTAATATAAAACTAATACTTGGGTAATAAGATCTATCATTATCCCACTCTACTTCATAATCATCAATACTAACTACCTTAAACCCTTTTGATTTAAATACATCTTTAATAATTTTCTTTTCACTACTATTAAAATTATTTTTATTTGACTTAGTAAAATACCACCCAGGAATACCATTGTAATTACCTGAACCTAATCTAGGCTGATCTGTATCATGCATCATAGAACTACTCCAATCAGCCATATAACTAATATCAATACCATTCTTAGCTAATAATTTACCTAACGTTTTAAATCTATTTTTACTTACTGTTTTATGCATGTATCTGAATTAATTTATTAATATCTTCTCTCGATTGCCACCCTAAAACATCACCTTCTTTACTACTAATAAATTTACCCTCTTGATCAAATATAGCAACCTCAAATTTATCAAAATCATCAGGTGAATTGCCTGCATCTTTAGGTAAACTGTACATTGTAGGACCTGCTACTACAGAAAACTCAATACCATTATTTAACATTAGTAATCCTTGAATAGATCCTTTACCTACTCTGTGTTGTTTCCACTTTATATTTTTAAATGACTTTGGTCTTGTAAAACCATTTCTAACTCCTAATCTACTCATAACTTTTATTTTATATTATTTAATTTTTTCCACATTTCAACACCATGAAACATTTCACCTTGAAGACCTTTTCTAGGTAAATCTTTTTGTTGACCTAATTCATGTATTCCTTGAAATACATTCATTGGCTTACCTTGTTTTTTCTGCTCTTGTAACCAATTTATTAATTCTACATTCATAACCTTTATTATTTTTCTTATTTACGTTGTAAATATACGAAAGATATCTTGGGGAGCCAAATATTTACGCAATTACTTTTACAAAATATAACTTTTTCCATGTATTATAATCTGGTGTTCTAAATTGGGGATATTTGTTAATAAAGTCATTTTTAACATCATACAAATTAGCTATAATACGTTTAGCTTCTTTATCATCATACACTCTCATTTCAGTTATACCATCTAATTGTTCTACTAAATAAAAATCTTTTTTAGTTACAGCTAACATTAATGACTCACCTAACATAACCATTTCTTCTGGTAACCGCCATGACCATTTAACATCAACACTATAACTGCAGTCTTTAAACCGATCTTCAACGTTTGTTTTACCTGTAATACCGAATTTATATAAATCTTGTAACATATTAATATTCTGTTTGTTTCATGCTTATTTTCTGAAATAACCATGCTGTGCCTTCACTTGTTTCAGATTCAGGTTTATACACGATTAACCTAACACCTTTTAAGAAAAACATTAACTTATATGATTCATCTTTAACGTAAACATAACCATCAACAATTTCTTTAGTTTGTTTGGTAACCATTAAGTATTTATCTGATACTTTAAAATCACCAGTTACAACACCTTGGGGTGACTCTCTATAAAATGTATCACCATTATCAGTGTAATTTAAAAACAACCTATGATCACCATCCATTGAAACCCACTCACCATAAATGTTTTCATTGTTAGAGTCAAAGCCGACTCTTTTTTCTTGTGCACTTAATGAATTACAAAACATAAACGTGTATAATGCTAACGCAAAAAACAACATATACTCAGTTAACTCTAATTTTTTATTTCTTCTTCTCATTATTTATAAACTTTCATATTACTAATTTCACTCACAATTTTATTCAATGTTGAAGCCGTGTGAGTTACCGACTTTTTATTTTGATTAATTTGCCTTTGCAAATTACTAGTATGATCAATTTTATTAGCAGAATACTGCTTCCAATCTAACCAAAATCCAATGGCTACTAAAACATTCATTCCAATTGAAGCGAAAAGGATTTTCACGTCACTATAAACATCCCAATTAAACGATAGATGAATATGACCTACCATCCAAAACGGTATTGCTAACTGTTGACTAATCCAAATTAAAATAAATCTAATAAATTTCTTCATATCTTAAACCCACAAAACGTTTATACTAATTCCCAGCTATCAACCACTTCAGCATCTTTAATTGTTTCACAAAACATAAAATGCGTTTGGGTTCTTAACACATGATCACATCCTAAATAATCTCTAAAGGCTTGGCATAACTCCATATTCAACCTATTTGATCCTTTAACCTCAAACCTATGAACAGGGGTGGTACGTTTAACAACATAACCTTTATCATTAACATATTTTAAATAATGCACTCCAATCATCGTATATACATATTAATTCCTGGATAGTTGTAGTAAAAAGCTTTCGAATTTATTTCCATAATACTTGTATCACAATTAATAATAATGCTAATATTAAACTAACAAATGTTTTTGGATTAATTCCTTCACTAAAGAAATACCAAACACCAATTGCATAAATAATCATTCCAACTCCAAATCCAATAAATCTAGCCGGCCATAATAAACCACCAAATCCACTAACGGCATATTTTGTTCCCCAAATGTAGAAAAACGATAGTATAATACCTGCTGCTGCTACCCAAATTTCATTTTTTCTAAACCAATCCATTTTAAAGAATTGACCATTTAATTGAAAAAATGTTAATACATGGGCAGCAACAAATGCTGCTATACCTATTAGTAAATCGTAATACTTCATTATTTTGCTTTTTGTTTATTAAACATATCCATCCATTGCTTATCTGTTTTAGGCTTTGGAGTAATAGCATTGTATTTTGTTCTTATATACTCCTTATCTTTTTCTCTAGGTAAATAAAACTCTACATAACTACCACTTTTAAATAAAACCTTTACCAATGGCTCCCATGATCTATATTTACTATATGCTGTTGTTTGAGTAACAGTAGCTTCAGGATATAATTTTTTATATTTAGCTATCATATATTTAGCCATCTTCATTTCTCTCTTATATCTTTCTAATTGAGAATTTGCTTTTGTATTTTTTTCATTTAATTTATCTAATAAACTAGTTGGTAAATATGCTCTATACTGTGGAGTAACTGAACCACATTGTAACTTTGTTCTGTAAGCACCACGTGACCATTCTTTTTCTAAATGAACATTTGCTGTACTTGATGCTAATTTACCTTCATTAGAATTAAAATAATTATACTTTAATGCAATTCCACCTTCATATGTTACATAAGAAACTTCAGTAGTAAATCTATTATCACCATAACCAAATGATCTTTCTTGATTAGTTTTAGTTATTAATGTAAAATCATTTACATATTGGACCTTTTGAAATCCAGCTTCTTTTAATGTTGTTTCTAATCTTTTAATGTAATCCGCTCTTTCCATAGCGTTTTTTTCTTGACTTTCAATCCATTCTTGGATTTCATTTTCTTGTTCAGTCGTTAATATTTGACCTTCAAATAAATCTAATTGTAATTCTACGTTTGACATAACCTTTATTGTTTTTAATTATTTACTCTGTAAATATACGAAAGCTCCCTCAGGTAACCACATATTTCCGCATATTTCTTCACTATATTCTACTTAACCCAGCTGTTTCTTTACTATCTTGCATGTGTAAGTTAGTAATAAAATTAAGTAAACTGAGTTTATTTTTCATATTATCTATTGTATTAATAAATCCTTTACCTTTATACTTTTCAACTCTCATTTCAACAATAAATTCTCTAGACATACACTTCATTTCATCTAATGTACCGTTAGAATATGCATTAGTAATAGTTGAATAAATTTCCTGTAAATTGCGTTTTCCTTTTTTGATTGATAATTTCATATGCCGTAAATATACGAAAAAAAAGCCGGGTATCCAAACGAATACACCGGCTTCTTTAATTAATGTCTATTAACTTATTTCTTATCTATGAAGAATTTAGCTAATATAACTAGAACTACTAATCCTACAAACCCACCTTCACCAAAGCTTGCGATCAGTGCAGTTAGATTAGCAACTACGTCCATACCGAACACAGTTCCTCCTGTAAGAATATTCCAAAGGATTGTTACTGGAAGTACAGCCATCATAATATTTAATAGCCCTCCAAAAAATCCCGTTACGTACTTAATTACATTATCCATTTTTTTTTATTTTTAGTTAAACAATATTAAAACTTAAGACCTACGCCTAACATTAAGTTAGTTGTCTTTTCTCCTACATTGTATACTACTTTAGGATCAACGTAAACATTTTTATGGAACGTAAACATTTTACCTAAACCTAATGAAAGGTTATCAGTATCAATGTCTGGTGCAGATCCATACACATATAAATCATGACCACCTAGTGTCATAAAGTATCTAGCATGTAAATCTAATACCATATCAGAAGCTGAATCAGCTTGAGATAAGTTTACACCTACCATAAATTTATCAGATACACCGTATCCTATTGTTGGAGCTATAGACCATTCAGTCCAAGCTACATTTGCGATGTCACCAGTACCAATGTACCAATCACCTTTCGCGTTTTGAGCATTAACTCCTACTGCAACAAGCAGTGATAAAGCTAATGTTAAAATCATTTTTTTCATATTTTTGATTTTGGTTAATAATTAATTTAATTGTTTTGAAAACGTAGTGGCCAGCTACTTAAGATAACTTATATCGTAACTTTGTTTCGCTAGTAACCCACTACAGT
>VMHT01178451.1_pt1 | contig 15327 bp, 23 predicted proteins | sample 4693611 | NCBI WGS metagenome assembly VMHT01 (sample SAMN12280063, study PRJNA550983) | marine metagenome | isolation source: seawater sampled from same location over 5 years 0.02-0.2 micron viral filtrate | place: USA: collected off the coast of southern California halfway between the port... ... | reverse complement strand
GTTGCATCCAGCCGAGCAAACCGTCGACAAGCCTACGGTTCCCGACGTCACGTTGGAAAGCGTCGTCCAATGGCCGGTATGAAGCACTCTGTCGAATGGTGGGGCAAGGGCCGTGGTGTCTCCCGTATCATGCGTCGAACTGGACAACGCCGAGCTGCACAAAACCCTCACACACTGGGAGGTCGTCGTGCTCACGGACCTAAGGTCGAGAAAGACTGGTCTCGTAAGTTCAATTCCAAGCAACGCCGTATGGCTCGTGATGCTGCACTCTCGGCAACAGTCGACATGGAACGAGTCGTTGCACGTGGTCATCAACTCGATGAGTCCGTCGAACACCTTCCTATCGTTCTTGGTAACTACACCGAGACCGTAGACGGTAAGACTGAAGAATACAGCATCGAGACCTTTAGCCACGGCTCTGCAACCCGCAAGGTCATTGCAATCTTCAACGAACTTGGGCTTGGACATGATTTGCATCGTGCTCGCTCAAACCGTAAAATCCGTGCAGGTAAAGCAACAATGCGTGGCCGTGTTCACAAGACGCCAAAGTCCGTACTTCTGGTCGTCAAGGAAAAAGCAGGTCTAGCACAAGCAGCTCGAAACCTCCCTGGTGTCGACGTCGTTGCCGCTAAAGATCTCAGCGCAGAAGACCTCGCCCCTGGTGGCGATGTTGGTCGCTTGACCGTCTTTACCAAGGACGCTGTGGAGGCTCTCAACTGAGGTGATATCATGGATGCATACGACATTATCATCATGCCGTGGTTGACTGAGAAGACCATGGAAGCACGTACGACTGAAAATCGACTTGAATTCATCGTACTACGAGCTGCTACAAAGAAGCAAATTGCTCGCGCAGTTGAAACAATTTTCGAAGTGGAAGTAGCCGCCGTCAATGTTCGTAACACCAAGCATGGAAAGCATGCAAGTGTTCGTCTGGCAGAAGGCTACGACGCAGAAGATGCAGCAATGCGTCTGGGAGCTCTATGAGGTGAGGAACCATGGGTAAGAGAATTCGTGCACAGCGTAAAGGATCATCGCCAAGGTATCGTGTGTCTAGCCACCGATTCCCTGGTGCAAACAGAATGCCACGTGATATGGATGTGGTTGGTGAAGTTACTGAATTGGTACACTCGCCTGTCCACACTGCCCCACTGGCCCGTGTTAAGTTGCCAGACGGCGACACGACACTCGTCGTAGCGACTGAGGGTGTTGCTATCGGTAGCAAGATTGCCATCGGTGACAACGTATCCCTTCGGCCTGGAAACATCACTCTTCTTTCAGAGATTCCTGAAGGAACCGCCATCAACAACGTCGAACTTCGACCAGGCGATGGAGGAAAGGTTGCTCGTTCTGCGGGTAACTCATGTACCGTTGAAGCCAAACTTGGCGACAAGGTCCGTATTCGAATGCCATCCGGTTCCATCAAGGAACTTCCAGGTACTTGCCGAGCAACTATTGGTGTGCTCGCTGGTCATGGCCGTGATGAGATGCCTCTGCGAACAGCAGGTGCTGCTCATTACAAAGCCAAGGCTCGTGGTAAACTCTTCCCGCATGTCAGCGGTGTTGCCATGAACCCTGTGGATCACCCGCACGGTGGTGGAAACCACCAAGCTGTCCACGGACCAAACTCGGTTGCTCGAAGCACACCGCCTGGTGCTAAGGTTGGATTGATTGCCCCACGCCGCACGGGACGAGGTCGCGGCAAGAGAGTATGAGGTGTTGATGTATGGGACGTAAAAAGAAGAAGTCATTCATGACCCCAAAGGCCAGTCGACGAAAGGCACGTAAGCGACTTTCAACGACAACGGCTCGCCAAAAGAAGGAATTCACCTATCGTGGATACGATGTTGATACATTGGTCAACATGCCAATGTTCCCAGAGGAAGGATCTGATGAGTATCTCGCTCGTCTTCTCCCTTCCCGAGTTCGACGCTCTATCCTACGCGGTCTCTCAGAACAGAATCTGAAATTCATCGACCGAGTTGAGCGAAGCAAGACAAACACAATTCGTACACATCGCCGTGACATGCCGATCCTTCCGCAATTCGTTGGAAAGACGATCGCAGTACACAACGGTCAAAACTTTGTTGAGATTGAAGTCAAGCCTGAAATGATTGGCCACTATCTTGGTGAGTTCGCAATTACACGACGTGGAGTTGCCCACAGTGGGCCGGGTGTTGGTGCTACCCGTTCATCGAAGCACGTACCATTGAAGTGAGGTGAAGATGATGAGCAACAAGCGAAACATGGACCGTCGAACAAAGCGTCGACAACTCCCGCAACGTGGATACACTCAACTCCTCCAAGGAAGCCGGCTCGCAACAGCACGTGCAGTCAATGTTGACATGCACGTCAAGCACTGTTTCGAAGTCGCTCGTGCCATCAAGGGCATGACTGCTGGAGCAGCAGTTAGCTACCTCAACGAGGTACTTCTCATTGATTCAGACCGTGCTGATATTCGACGCAAGGCTACTGCAGTCCCGTACCGATTGGGAAGCGGTAACAAGCGACGAAAGCGATCCGGTCCATCTATGGTCGGACACCGAAAAGGCAAGGTTGGACCAGGTCGATATCCTGTGAAGGCCAGCCGTGCGTTCATCAAACTCATTCAGAGTGCTATGGAGAACGCACGTCACCAATACGATGATGTCGAACCAGAGGATATGGAAATCACTCACGTCGCAGCACACCGTGGCCAAATCCGTCGAGGATGGATTCCACGTGCCCGCGGACGAGCAACACCAAGCAATCACTACCAAGTAAATCTTGAGATCTTTATCGAAGACTTTACTGCAACCGACGACGAGTTGGAGGATGACTTCTGAGGTGAACGATTATGGCAGGTAAGAAGAGTACAATCAAAGCAATTGTCGACCGCAACGTCGAGCGCCATCTTGTCAAGGAATTCTTGATGAAGAACACCAAGCGCTCTGGCTTTGGTGGATTGGACATCAAGCGAACTCCGAACGGTACCGAAGTCACTGTTCACGCAGAACGACCAGGTCTCGTCATCGGACGAAAAGGAAAAATCATCAAGGAACTTGAAAGCCGACTGAAGAGCGAATTCGACTTGTTCGAACCACAACTCAAGGTTGAGGAGATCAAATCTTCTGATTCAACCCTCAACGCACAAGTCATGGCTGAAAAGATTGCATCTGCTCTCGAGCGTGGATGGTATTACCGCCGTGCAGGAAACAGCGCTGCAGAGAACATCATGTCCGCTGGTGCACGTGGAGTTATCGTTACCGTTGCGGGTAAACTTACAGGTTCCCGTAACCGAACTCAGAAATTCATCATGGGTCACGTCAAGTACTGTGGCGAAACTGCACTCCAGCACATGGACAAGGGTTACGCAGTTGCAGTTCGCAAACTCGGGACCATTGGTGTCACTGTTGAAATCATGCGAGCCAACACTCGTCTACCGCACGAGATCTCGATCTTCTCCGATGAAGAATTGAGGATTCGTGAAGCAGAAGGCGAAGAAGGCGATGCTCCTGCTGTGGAGGTGGTAGAGTGAGTCACGTTCGAAACCGAGACATCTCAGCCATGAGTCGCGAAGCACTTGAAGCTCGACTTCTCGAGTTGCAAGATGAACTTCTTCAACTTCAAGCCGAAAAGGCGCTTGGTGGTACACCATCAAACATGGGTGCTTACAAAGCAACTCGACGAAGTATTGCGCGAATCAAAACCCATCTTGGGACCAACTGAATGAATACGAGGTGATGAACGACTATGGCGGCAATTTGTGGTGTATGCGGTTTACCTGACGAACTATGCATCTGCCAAGAAATTGCAAAGGAGCAACAACGAGCAATCTTATCCACAGACAGAAGGAGATACGGAAAAATCGTAACCAAAGTGGAAGGAATTGACGACGTCGCAATCGACATCAACGAACTAGCAAAATTACTCAAAAACAAATGCGCTGCCGGGGGAACTGTCAAACGTCGAATCATTGAATTACAAGGCGATCACAAAAAGAAGGCAGCAAACGTACTACGAAATAACGGATTTAATGTGGAGGTGAGATGAATGACGGAAATGAACACAACCTGGATTGGTCAACTGTTGACCGTTGTTGAGTCCACCGACCCAACACTCATCGGACGTTCCGGTAATGTCATCGATGAAACCCAAAAGACGCTAACTATTCTCGAAAACGGCAACGAGCGTGTTTTCGGTAAAGCAGCAATTCAATTTACACTCAATGACGGTACTACCGTCCTTTCAGGGTCGTCCTTGCGGCAACGACCCGAAGATCGTATGAGCCGCAACTACAAGGAGGCATGAAGATGCGAGACATCGGAATTGACGTAAAACGACCAACAGGTGAATGGGATGGCGACGAGAACTGCCCGTTCTACGGAAGCTTGCGCTTGCGTGGACAGGTATTCGAAGGCGTAGTATCGGGAATCGGTATGCAGAAGACCATCACTATCGAGCGAAACAATGTACGATACATGAAGAAGTACGAACGGTTTGAGAAGCGAACCAGTGCTCTTAGCGCTCACCTTCCAAGTTGCATCGGCGACGTTGACATTGGAGACACCGTCCGCGTCATGGAATGCCGACCACTCTCAAAGACAGTTTCATTCTGTGTTATCGAGATGACCGGGGGTGAAGCCTGATGCGTGGAATTGCAGGTCGACAAACACGTGGTCTTCCGACCATGGCTCGTTTGCACGTCGCTGACAACACTGGCGCAAAGATCGTCCAGATTGTCAACGTCATCAAACTCGGTGGTACGATGCGCCGATACCCAGCTGGTGGTGTTGGTGATATGACCAAGGTCTCTGTCAAGAAAGGTACTCCAGACACCCGTCGTCAGATGTTCAACGCTGTTATTATTCGACAACGTCGTCCATTCCGCAGAGCAGATGGAACTTGGGTTCAATTCGAAGACAACGCTTGCGTGATTACCAATCTCAAAGGTGAAGTTCAAGGTTCCGATATCAAGGGCCCAGTATCCCGTGAGGCTGCAGAGCGCTGGCCTCGTATCGCTGCAACAGCGAAACAAATTGTATGAGGTGAAGAAGAATGGTCAAGTCAAGTAAACCAGGAAAGCAGCGCAAGGCGCAATACAATGCATCCATGCACACCAAGCGTAAGCGAGTTTCAGCACGTCTACAACTCGACAAGCCTGATGAGCGCTTCGCAGGTGTTCGATCCGTTACAGTCCGTGCGGGTGACACTGTTCGCGTTATCCGTGGGGACTTTTCTCATGGTGGAAAGCGTCACGGTGGAAAGCGCAAGGCTGAGCCATTGACCGGTCCTGTGATCGGTATCGATGCCAACAACGGCCGTGTCCTTATTGAAGGCGCAAAACAATCCAAGTCCGATAACAGAGAAGAGGCAGTCCCGGTCCATGCCTCGAACGTCGTCGTAACAAAACTCGATGAGACGGACAAACTGCGAATGCAGAAACTGACCGAGGATAGGAGTTGAAGAATATGGGTAGCAGCAGTCACTTGAAGCGTTTGGCCATGCCACGAAGCTGGCCACTTCCACGTAAGACCACCATTTGGGTTACACGCCCAAGTCCTGGTGGCCACACACTTGAACGATGCATGCCAGTCAATCTCATCGTTCGTGATGTTCTTGGCCGAGCACAAAGTTCTCGTGAAGTCCGATACATTGTCCACAAGGAACTCGTCAAGGTCGATGGCCGTGTCTGTAAGGACACTCGCCGTGGTGTTGGCCTCATGGATGTTCTTTCTCTTGGGGATGAGCACTTCCGTTGCATGCTTGATGCCAATGGTCGCCTCCGTTACGTTCGAATCTCCGCAGAAGAAGCGGCATGGAAGCTCGTTCGTGTCGAAGGTAAGACTTCCATTAAGGGTGGAAAGACACAGATTCACCTTCACGACGGGCGAAACATCATCGTTGATGAACCAAAGAAATACAACACTGGTGATTCACTCAAACTCTCTCTTCCTAGCCAAGAAGTAATTGAACACATCAAGTTCGAAGATGGTGTGCGTTGCTACCTCATCGGTGGTACTCACGTCGGTGAAATGGCTTCAATGAAGGAATACATCAAGAAGCGATCAAGCATGCCAAACGAAGTGGCATTCGATGAGTTCGGTACGACCGAAGTCAACGTCTTTGCTGTTGGCGACGCCAGCATTCCAGCCATGGAGGTGAAGGCTTGAGTGAAACAATCAATCCAATGAGCGTACCTCGAATCACAAAGGTCTGCGTCAACATTGGTGTTGGTGAAGGTGGTGACCGATTGGTCAACGCCGAAAACGTACTCGAAATGGTCACCGGTGTTCGCCCTCAGCGAACTCTTGGTAAAATCCAGAACCGTGACCTGAAGGTCCGTGAAGGGGCGCCAATTGGATGCCGTTCCACCATGCGAGACCAAACCACAATCAAGGAATTCTTGACAAATGCGTTTTGGGTTCGAGACAACACAATCCCGAACTGGAATTTTGATGCGCAAGGCAATCTCTCATTCGGGATTCGTGACTACACAGATTTCCCTGAACAGAAGTACGATCCAGACATCGGAATCTATGGAATGGACATCAACGTCGTTCTCGAACGCCCTGGTCACCGAATCAGCCGACGCCGAAAGGCAAAGAGCAAGGTCGGAAAGCATCATGGCGTCTCTCGTGAAGAGTCGATGGAATGGTTCAAATCGAACTTTGGAATTAATATCATGGAGGAATGAAGATGGCAAGAGATCATGGAGAATACATGGGACGAACAATTGGATGTCGCCGATGCGGACGACGCCGAGGAATGATTCGACGACACGGACTGCGTCTATGCCGACAATGCTTCCGAGACGTTGGGCCAGAGATTGGCTTCAAGAAAATGAACTGAGGTGATATGAATGCAATTAGATCCATTAAACGACGCACTCGTCAAGATTTACAACGCAGAGCAAGCTGGTAAGTTCGATGTCGAATTGACACCGGCTTCCAAATTACTCGGAAACGTACTCAACATCATGCAGACTTCCGGTTATATCGGAGAGTTCTCACGTGTTGAAAATGGCCGAGGTGACGCTTTCGTCGTCCAACTTCGCGGAACCATCAACCGATGTGGTACCGTTAAGCCACGACACAGTGTCCGCCGACAAGAATTCGAAAAGTGGGAGACACGATATCTTCCTGCACAGGACTTTGGTCTTCTCATTCTAACGACCAATTCCGGCGTCATGAACCACTACGATGCGAAGGACGCCCGCATCGGTGGCAAGTTGCTTGCCTACGTATATTGAGGTGAAAAGCATGGTAAAAATCGACAGAATCGAACACAACGTAACCATCCCTGAAGGCGTTACAGCCACACTCAGCGAAGATGGCGTCGTCACCATTGCAGGCCCTAACGGGACTCTTTCACGTAGCTTTGTCTCCACCCGAGTTGACATCCTTCAAGATGGAGGCGGTCTCATAGTACGAACCGATCTACCTCGACGAAAGGACAAGGCAATGGCAGGTACATGGAACGCTCACCTCAACAACATGGTCAAGGGCGTTACAGACGGCTTCACATATCATTTGAAAGCCTTCTATTCTCACTTCCCAATGACGTTGGCTGTTCAAGGAAACAATTTCGTTGTCAACAACTACTTTGGAGAAAAGGTTCCACGATCCGCAGATATTCTGCCTGGAGTTGATGTCAAAGTCAGCAACAAGGTCGAGATTACTGTATCAGGAATCGACAAAGAGAACGTCGGCCAAACCGCAGCAAACATTGAACGTTGCACAACGGTCAAGAAGCGAGATCGACGTGTTTTCCAAGACGGGATTTACCGTCTCAGCAAGGAGTGATGAAAGATGGCAGACGATTATGAAAGTATGACCGTAGCAGAACTCAAGGAATTGCTCAAGGAGCAAGGCCTTCCTGTCTCAGGAAAGAAGGCAGACCTCATCGAGCGCCTTGCAGGTGTTGCCGGAGAAGATGATGCACCTGTTGAAGAAACAGAGGCATCATCCGACGCAGAAGAAACTGATGATGACTTCTTCGAAGAAGATGATGACTGGGATGATGACGAAGATGAAGGGCATGTTGCAAAGCAAAAGCCAGTTCTCGATGAAGCAACCCAAGAAGCTCTTGCACTCCGTGCCGCACAGAAGAAGAAGACTCCATCCTTCCGTCGAACCGAGTGGTTCCGATACAAGCGATTGTCACGTTCTGGATGGCGAGCTCCTCATGGAATGGATAACAAACAACGTCGCAACTACAAGTATCGTGGTTCACTCGTACGAGTTGGACACGGCAAAGTTGCGTCCGCACGTGGCCTTCACCCATCTGGTTTCCAGGAAGTTATGGTCCACAATCTCAATGATTTGGAATCCATCGATCCTGAAACTCAAGCAGCCCGTGTTGGCCGAACCGTTGGTGGCCGAAAGCGTGAGAACATTCACGCCCGTGCTGACGAGTTGGGTATTCGTGTCTTGAACCGAAGGAGGAATGTCTGATGCAACTTACCAATCAAAAGCGCCTCGCTGCTAAGATTCTAGGATGCGGTGAAAATCGTGTCTGGATCAATCCAGACTACATTGATGAAATCGCTTCATCCGTCCAATCCGATGACATCCGCGAATTCATCGAAGAAGGACTCATTCGTGCAAAGGCCGTCAAGGGAACTTCCCGTGTCCGTGCTCGTGCCCGTCTTGAACAACGACGTAAGGGACGACAGAAGGGCCAAGGAAAGCGAACTGGTACAGCAAATGCTCGTAACCCTCGAAAGAACCGATGGATGCGAACCATCCGTTCCCAACGACGTGCTCTCAAAGAATTGCGTGAATCAAACGAACTGACAGCATCGGAATACCGACGCTACTATCTCAAGGCTAAGGGTGGTTCATACCGTTCCATTGCCCACATGCGTTCGCAAATGACACTTGAGGGTGTCCAACTCAAGGAAGGTGACAACTGATGCAAGGAAATCGACGACGATCTGTTCTACGCCGACGCAAAGCTGGTCTTACTGACTACCGCCGACGTCTACGTCTCCTACGTAGCCAACAACCTCGTGCAGTTGTGCGTGTCTCAAACACACGAACATCTTGCCAATTGGTTACATGGGCTGCCGCAGGAGATATGGTTGCACTCAATGTCACCGGCAATGACCTCGTGAAGAAGTTCTCATGGCCGGACAACATGTCGAAGAAATCCGTTCCTGCTTCCTACCTCGTAGGATTTGCACTCGGAAAGGCTGCAATTGCAGCAGGGCATGATGATGCAGTTCTTGACATTGGTCTTGCAGCAAGCACGCCAGGAAGCCGAGTCTTTGCCGCCCTCCGAGGAATGGTTGAAGCAGGCCTCAACGTGCCTCACAGCGAAGAAATTCTACCTAGCGATGACCGAATCAACGGTGAACACATCGATGAGAGTGTCGCAAGTGCAATTGAAACAACAAAAGCATCCATTGAGGGGGCCTACTGATGACAGAAGAAGAAACAACAGAAATCAAGCAAGCACCAGGTATGATCCTTGCTTATGCTCCGCAAGAAGCTGAAGAAACAGGCGGTCGACGTCGACGTCGAAGCGCTCAATCTGACGCAATCAACAATCTTCGAAACTGGACTCCTCGCACACGCTTGGGGAACATGGTCTACGCTGGAATAATCACCACATACGAGGATGCTCTGGCAAGTGGTCTTCCAATCCGTGAAGTCGAAATTGTCGATGCGCTTCTTCCTGAATTGGAAGATGAAATTATCAATGTCAACATGGTTCAGCGAATGACTGACAGTGGACGCCGTGTCCGATTCAACGTCATGGCCTGTGTGGGTAACCGCAACGGCTACGTTGGTCTTGCAATGGCTAAAGCAAAGGAAGTATCCAACGCTATCCAGAAGGCAATCGTCGCTGCAAAATTGAACCTTATCAATGTACAACGTGGAAACGGCTCTTGGGAATCTTCCGCAGGCCCCGGTACTTCGGTTCCAATCAAGGTCAATGGCCGATCTGCTTCAACTCGTGTAACGCTCATGCCTGCTGCAAAGGGTAAGGGACTTGTTATCGGTGAAACCGGTAAGAAAGTTCTCGAACTTGCTGGCGTCACTGACGTTCTATCCCGAACCAAGGGTCAAACCCGAACTACCATCAATTACGCTGCTGCGACCTTTAATGCCCTCAAAACATTAAACACAACACGCATTAGCAACGAACAGCGAGAACGCTTGTTCATCAACACAGGGAGGGTTTTGAAGTGAGTTACATCGTAGTTCGTGCACGAAGCAATGTTGGTGTCGAGCGATCAATCCGCGAAACAATGTCCTACCTTAACTTGACAAAAGTCAACCATGCTGTAATCATCCCTGAGAACGATCAGTATCTCGGTATGCTACGCAAGGCCAAGGACTACATCACGTGGGGTAAGGCTGACCTTGCTACCGTTGAATCCATGCTCTCTGAGCGTGGACGAATGATTGGCGATGCTCCATTAACCGATGCCATTGTTGCTGAAGAAACCGATTACAAAACAATTGGAGACTTTGCAAAAGCCATCGCTAACGATGAAGCAACCGTAAAAGATGTTCCAGGTTTGAAGCGTGTCTTCCGTTTGCATCCTCCTCGAGGAGCAAAAGGATGGGGCGGAATCAAGCGATCCTACGTCGTTGGTGGCGCACTCGGTTCGAGAGGCGATGACATCAAGGCACTCGTTGAGAGAATGATTTGAGGTGATATGATGGGTACAAAAGCAAACAAGCACCGTGGACGAAACCGTTACCACGGTCGTGGAAAGAAAGCTGGCCGAGGCGCAGGAAAGCGTGGAGGCCGTGGAAATGCAGGTATGAACAAGCATCGTGTTATGACTCGAATCAAGTATATGCCAGGTCACTGGGGTATGCACGGTTTCAATCGTCATCCAACCTTACGTAACGTCCATGTGACATGCAACGTTAGCCAACTCGAAGGCATGGTTGATGGTAAAGACAGCATTAACCTTGGAGAACTTGGCATTGACAAGCTCCTTGGATCTGGACGAATTAACACAGCAATCACAGTCACAGTCGCACATGCAAGCGCTTCAGCTATTGAAAAGGTAGAAGCAGCAGGCGGTTCCGTCAATCTTAGTGACGGTGAAGACTGGGACGAATGGGAAGAAGAGTGAACAGGAGGTCTCTAGATGAAACATAAGCCAGTACCAATCGGTGTTGTTCTCACTGGTGTACTCTACTTTGGTCTTCTCTTTTATTGGCAATGGGATGAACTCTCAGGCACTGGTGCTCCTCGAGACGCAGCTATCTTTGGTATTGTTCTCGCAGTTGCCCACGTCGCATATGTCATGGCATGTTTCCAACGTGATCTTCCGGCTCCATTTAAGCAACTACCAATCATTGGCCGGTATTCGAAACTGTACGGTTGGTTGATTTTTGTATTCATTGCAGTATGGTATTGTCGTCCAGAAAAATGGGGTGGTTACGACGAAGCAGTTGGATTCCTACTGGTCGGTGTACTCTTGCTCGGTTTCGGAGCGGCTGCAATTCTCACCTGTTTCATGTGGAGCGGTGACCAAAGTAGCCGATTGTATGCGCTAAGTCGCTTCGTAGACGTATACCCTGCAATTACCAAGCCAGACCGACACGTTCGATTTGGTGAAAAGATGTGGACAACAACCTTTGTTCTCATTATTTATTTCGCAATGACCAACGTCATGCTGTACGGATTGAGCGGTCAAGCAATGGACTTGTTCAGTGGTTTCCGTTCGATTATGGCAGGGGCTTCTGGTACCATCATGCACTTGGGAATTGGACCAATTGTTACAGGGTCAATTATCATGCAATTGTTTGCTGGTGCTAAGATTATCCGCCTTGATCTCACCAACAGTGAAGATAAGGCAATGTACCAAGGTGTACAGAAACTTCTCGTTCTGATTATGATTCCAATTGAATCGATTCCTCAGACCTATGGTTTCCTTGATCCGTCTGAATTCCTCATCGATGAGTATGGAATTGGTTGGGCGAACTTCGTTATTGTCGCTCAATTGTTTGCAGGTTCGTATCTTGTATTCCTTCTCGATGAATTGGTCAGTAAGTGGGGTATCGGCTCTGGTATGTCGCTCTTCATTGCTGCTGGTGTAGCTCAATCGACCTTCGTTGGTACGTTGTCTCCACTTCCAACAACTGCAGGAATGGCTTACTCTGTCCAGAACCCTCCTGCAGGTACTTTACCGATGATTTTCTACATGTTTAGGACTGCAACGAATGGTGAAATGATTTCACTTAACGGGTTCGAAATGATCCTGTTGGGTGACGCGACGCATCCGAATGCTGTGATTGCTCTTGTTTCGAGTATCATTGTGTTCCTAGTCGTAGCTTATGCTGAATCGAGTAAATTGGAATTGCCACTCACTCACGGAAAAGTACGTGGCCATCGTGGTAAGTATCCAATTCGATTGGTCTATGCGTCCAACATTCCTGTCATCTTGATGGCCGCGCTCCTTGCAAACGTCAACATGTTCTCCCTCTTGTTCTGGAGTCACCCCACGATGTCGCAGACGCCGATATTAGGTCGGCAGGGATGGTTCTCGATGTCCGACTATATCGGTACGTATGAGCCAGGTCAAACCGCTGCATCGGGTGGTTTCGCCTGGTATGCATCAATGCCTGCAGGTGTGAATGACTGGCTGATTCCGTTATTGAATCAACAATCGGACATGTTTGGCCACAGTCTGGGTCAAATTATGCTCCACGTTGTATTCTATGTCGTTCTCATGACCGTCGGTTCTATGGTCTTCGCAAAGTTCTGGATTGATACCACGAACATGGGTACGAAGGACGTTGCCAAGCAGATTGAGCGAACTGGAATGCAGATACCTGGTTTCCGTAAGAATCCGAAGGTCCTCGAGAAGATTCTAGAGAATTACATTCCTCCTGTAACTTACTTCTCTGGTGCCTTCGTAGGTTTACTTGCGGCAGGTGCAGACTTGCTTGGTACTGTAGGTAATGCGACGGGTACTGGTCTCTTACTGGCTGTTGGTATTATTCTCAGAACATACGAACAGATCCAAAAAGAGCAAGCAATGGAAATGCACCCAATGCTCCGACAATTCTTCGGGGCAGAGTAGGGTTGCATTTGAAATAAAATAGAGTCAAGGTGACTCTATGCGCTTCACTGAGCCACATGCACCTTTTGTAGATACAAGTGATCAGTTAACGTATGTTGCAGTTGAAGAGAACAATTTTCGTGCGCTTAAGGCAGATGGGATTTACATCCCGTCCTTGCTTGTAGGTTTGGCAATAGCACTCGTTGGACTGATTCTCTTCACGGTCTCCATGGTAATGATGGTTACCAACTTCTCGATGCAATCGTCAGGCGAAGCGTGCCCAGGCCCCTACGGTGAAGAAATTCTTGAATTTAGAGATGGCGTGGTCTATTGCAAAGCAGATGATTGGGGTTACAATTACGATGAGCAAATTGAAAGCATCGAAACTGCAGATAACCACTTCAAACTAACATTCGACTCCTACGAGGAGGTATACCGTTGGGAGTCGCTCAGATCTGACTCCTCTGTTGTAGTGTTAGGTATGGTTGTCGACGACTGGTATCAATGTGAAATTTACATCACAGAGCGTTCTCTTCCTGATGATTTCACTTCATATCATCTTTATTCGAAAAGCGATCATCAATATCCTTATTGGTGTTCAGACACCTCATCTGATACCCAGGATATCGAATTCACAAATGATGAAACACACCCTTTTCTCAATGAGAAATTGTATGTTCCAATTTACAATGGGTATGACGAGGAATTGATTATTGTTGAAATAACGAACACCTCCTCTGAGCGCAATTCATATCTTTCCTCAGATTTTGTTGAAACCATTATTCTAGAAGAAATCATTCTTGGCGGAATTCTTTTGGTTGTATCGAGTGTTATTCTCCTGAAAGCCGATTATCGTCGCCCAATCCTCAAATTTGATGTTGAAAATAACCGGTTACTCATGCGTCGCTCGGTAAATTCGACTCGTTGGGGTGGATGGAGCTGGAACAATGTTGATTACACAACATCTCGTTTGGTTAAGGAACGTCACTTTATGAGCCTCTTTATTCAAATCAATGGAGATGACCGATTAATTGCCCGCTTCGATGATGATGACGGAGGTATTCGTTATCTCGAGCCTTTGAAAGCTCTTTTAGAAATTGAAGATAATAGGGTGGTAACTTCGCATAGCTATCATGGATACCCTACTCTGAGAATGTTTGATGTTATGTCATGGGACTCTGATAATGACGGTCTCTTGATTTACGAGTGGTATTTGGATCAACTCGATGATAGGGGCTCTGCTGTGACTCGAGAAGAATTCTATCACGGTGCAGGTGTAGACTCTCTTTCCAATTACAGCGATGCTCAGCGATTGTTGAATCATGCGATCGAACTAATCGAATCAGATGACGAGCATCCCACATTGAGCGTCAATGAAACCCAAGTTGTAGATTACATGCAAGAGACAAAAATAGATGCCATTGATCCTCATTCTGAAGAGCAAACGGATAAGGTGGCTGGGCAACTAGATGCCTTTTGGACATCCAGTGACTCAGAAAATAATTGATTCCATTCAATCTTTTCGTTGCGAACAAGTGTCGAATTATCCAACCTTGACATTATGAGAATCTCAGCGCCTTCTGTAAAACCCGAGCCCATCATCTAGAAAATACGAGCATTTGGCTCGCAGTGGTCTTTTTTTGCACCGGTTATAGTCGGGTATCTTGATATAGGGGAGGTGAGTGGGTGAGTTGCTTGCGTCGGTGGGAACGGCGTTGGGACCCGAGTCTTCGGACGGTGAAGGTTCCCATCACCCAACGACGAAAGCCGAAGCAATTGCGATTCTGAGAAACCTCCGGGATGGAGCTCGCTCAGGGTCAGGTAGGTGATTAGAGATTATGACGTATTTTTTGTTGTGCAAGAGATAAGTGCTCATAACCTCGCCAAAGAAATTTAGGACAGCTAATTTAATTGCGATAACAACTCTAGGGATCAAAACACGAGAAATCTGGTTGATCCTGCCAGAGGCGACCGCTTTTGGAGTTCGATTAAGCCATGCGAGTCGAGAGCCTTAGGGGCTCGGCATACTGCTCAGTAACACGTGGATAACCTGCCCTATTGTCTGGAATAACCTCGGGAAACTGAGAACAAGGCCGGATAGCCCACAATGCCTGGAACGGTTTGTGGGTGAAGATAGGATGGGTCTGCGGCGTATCAGGTCGTAGGGGGTGTAATGGACCTCCTAGCCATCGACGCGTACGGGTGTTGGGAGACATAGCCCGGAGATGGATTCTGAGACACGAATCCAGACCCTACGGGGTGCAGCAGGCGCGAAAACTTCACACTGCAGGAAACTGTGATGAGGGAACTCC
>VMHT01107747.1_pt1 | contig 15332 bp, 12 predicted proteins | sample 4693611 | NCBI WGS metagenome assembly VMHT01 (sample SAMN12280063, study PRJNA550983) | marine metagenome | isolation source: seawater sampled from same location over 5 years 0.02-0.2 micron viral filtrate | place: USA: collected off the coast of southern California halfway between the port... ... | reverse complement strand
CACGTTCTCAACTTATTATAGATACTACTGCTGCTAGAGAAAGAACTGCTCGTATTGAAGATACTGCTGATACTATTACACAATCTGCACAAGGTGTTGTACCTGAATCTGCAGTTATTCCAGATGCTCAAAAAGTTGATACAGATATATCAACATCAACTACAACAATGGCAGACCCTACAACGGTTACTGCTGCACAAGCTGCACAAGTTACACCAGAGACAGTTACTACAGGTGGTGTAACAACTGCACAAACTCCACAAGAGATACAAGCTGCACAAATGAGAGCAACCACTGTAACTCCAGATGCAAAAGTAGATGCTGCAACTGGAGAAGTATCAACAGATGCTGTTGCACAAGCTGCAGGTGTTGAACGTATAGACCCAACTCAATCTGCAACCATTGATATTCCAGAGGGTGCTTTAACTGAAAGAGTTGTTGGTACGTTAAGTGAAGGAGCTAAATCAACTGCTGCTATTAACGTAGGTAGTTCTTTATCACGTATTACAAGAGCTAAAAAACAACTATCAAACGCTGGATTAAGTGATGCAGATATTACAGAACTTGGTAATGACCCAGAATCTTTAGAAGATAGACTAGCAGACTTTAGTGAATCTGAAAGAGGTATTATTGAAGGATTACCACAAGAAGCATTAGTATCTAATCAGTTAGACAGTTTATTAAGTGGTATTGAAGAAGGTGAAATTCCTGCATGGGCAAGACCTGCTGTTGCATCAGTAGAATCTATGTTAGCTCAACGTGGTATGTCAGCATCTACAGTAGGTAGAGATGCCTTGTTTAATGCTATTATAACATCAGCTATGCCAATGGCTCAGTCTAATGCACAAGCTATACAAACTAGTGTAGGACAGCAAAGAGCTATAGAAGCTCAAGAAGCAGAGTCTAATGCTGCAAGAGTACAACAAACAGCATTAACAAATGCTAGTAACGTTTTCCAAATGAATATGGCTCAGTTTAGTTCTGACCAACAGATAGCACTTTCTAATAGTAAGTTCTTACAAACTGTAGGTATTACAAATGCTACAATGGACCAACAAACTATTATACAAGATGCAGCATTAATGTCTCAGGCTAACTTAACTGAAGCAGACTTTAATCAACGTACACAAATACAAAATGCTCAAGCATTCTTACAAATGGATTTAACTAATCTAAGTAATAATCAACAAGCTAATGTTTTAAAAGCTCAACAAAATCAACAAAGATTATTAAGTAATCAATCAGCTCAAAATGCTGCAGCTCAGTTTAATGCTGCTAGTGAAAATCAAACAAATCAGTTTATGACAAATCTTAATGCACAGATGAATCAGTACAATGCTTCTCAAACAAATGCTATGGAACAGTTTAACGCTACTCAAAATAACGCTGCTGCAGCCAGAGATTCACAAAGAGAAGCTGATTTAAATAAATTTAATGCTCAGTTAGTAACACAAGTAGACCAGTTTAATTCTCAACAAGACTTTGCAAGGAATCAATGGAACGCACAAAATGCTGCTGCTGTTGAAGCTTCTAATGTTCAATGGAGAAGACAAGCTAATACAGTTAATACTGCTGCACAAAATCAAATTAATATGCAGAATGCACAGAATGCTTTTGGTTTAAGTATGCAGTCTCAATCATTCTTATGGCAAGAATTAAGAGATCAAGCTGACTTTGATTTTAGAGCTTACGAAAACGAAGAAAATAGAAAGGCACAGATAATCTCAACAGCTTTAGCTAACGAGGGTAAGGCTGGTGAAAAATATGATGATTTTCTAACAGGTCTTTTAGGTACAGTAAGTAATTCATTTAATGCTGGTTATTCATATGATCCATACGAAGATTATATAAGTGGAAGAGGATTTTAAATTATGGGATGGTTAAGAAAAATAGGTAGAAAAATAAGTAAAAAACTTAATAAAGTTTTTGGAAGTAAATTAGGTTCTGTCATAGGTGCTGTAGGATTATACATGCTTATGGGTCCAGTAGCTAAAGGATTAACAGGGTGGGCACAAAGTGTCTTTGGCGGTGCAGCTAAAGCAGGAACAACTGCAGCCACACAAACTGCTGCAACTGCTGCAAGTGAAGCTGCTGCTGCAGAAGCCATAGCTGCATCAGGAGTACAATCAGTAGGTGCATCGGCAAAACTAAGTGAAACAGCTTTATTAGCTGGTGAAAACTTAGCAACCGAAGCTGTAAAAAAATCAGCAGCTAATCAAACAATGGCTAGTCAAATAGCTACCGCAACTAATAATATGGAAAAAGCTAATTCAGCAATTGCAGCAATTGATAGTGCTGCTATTACAGGGTCTACAAATGTTTACCCAACTATTACAGATAGTCTTATTAAAGAAGCTGTACCTGCATTAGATCAAACTTTATCTGTTGTTAAAAATAATATTGCAGAGCAAGTTAATATTTCAAAACAATTAACATCTACAGTTCCAACTGCATTTTCATCTGGAACAGGAACAGCAGTAACAGGTACAGCATCTCAACAATTAGCTACCACTGCTAGTACTCTTCCCGGTGCTGCTTCTGTTTCAGCAACTGGTATACCTTCAATAGGAGGTGTAGGAGGAGTTACTGGTACTGCTGCAGAACAATTAGCAGTTACTGTTCCTAACGCTTTAGGAACTACTACTACATCAAAAGCAGCTACTGCTAGTACTCCAAATATATTTGAAAGAGGTTATAATTTTGCTAAAGACAAAATATTAGGTGAAGATGGTAAATTATTTGGTGATGATTTTGTCGGTGATACTATACAAGGTGTTACAACAGGTGCAATTATGGGAGCTTTACAGGGTGATTACGAAGAACCATTTAGAAGTGCTGGTGTTGCATCTCAACCATTAGCAGAAGCTGCACAAGCAAATTACATACAAGCAGTCGGACCTTCAGCAATGGCAGCTACAGGTATGACACGTATACCGAGCTTCCAAGAGTTATCTCAACAAACTCTTTATGGTACAGGGTCTACAAATTATTTATCACAATTTTATCAACCATTAGCAACTCCACAAGCAATAGGATAGGAACATGGCAATATCAGAAAAAGCAGTAGAATTTTTAGGTAATAGTTTAGCTACAGGTAAATCTATACCCGGACAATCCCTTACAAATGACCCAAAGCAACCTTATAAGTGGGAACAACCACCAGAGTTTGTTAATACTAAAGAAGCATCTTTGTATGTATTTAGCGTATTAACAACTCCAGAAACAGTTCCTAACTTATTAGAGTCAGTTTCAAATGGTGTAGGTGTTATAGACCTTGCATCTATTGTTTTGTATTCTGGGTTTTTAGAAGGTAAGTGGAATCCAGATTTAATGTCATTATTAATGGAGCCAACCATGTATATGATTATGGCATTGGCTGAGAAAGCAAATATTAAATATATTGTTGATACAGGGGAAGATGATAAAGAACCAGAAATAACTGGGGAACAACAAGAAAAAACTTTGAAAAGTGGTTTAACAGCTTTACAAGAAATTAAAAATCAAACCATTAATAGGATTAATCCACAAACTATACCAGTAGAAGTTAGAGAACAAATAGAACAAATTGAATTACCAAAAGGTTTATTAGAAAAACAAGAACAACCTAATAGTTTATTAGGTAAAGAGGATAAGTAACATGGCAAACAAAGATTTTACAAGTTTATTAGGTAGAAAAAGTGCAGGTATAAAGTTTGGTGATATAGCTGCAGCTTACTTTTCTGGTAATAATAAAACAAGTAACAGAAGGAGAAATGCATTAGTAGCATCATTTTTATTTAATGCTAGAGAAAGTAAAATGGAATCTGAAGTTATGCAAAATTTACAAGATTTAGAAGATAGAAAAATTATTGCTGCTGCAGAAGCTAAATCTAATTATGATAATCAATTTAAATTACAAAATAAATATGATGATATTAAGAGTAAAGGTATTTTTGAATACTATGATGCAGATGCAGAATTAGCTTTTGATAAATATGTAACTGAGCAAGGTATGTCCACAAGGTTTGATGGTTCGAATGAAGATGCCAACAAAATGAAACGAACTTGGAAAAATGAATATTCTACAAATCAATATGACTCATTTATTAAAAATGAATATGATCCTGAAAAAGCAGGTAGGTTAGGTTCGTTTGAAGCTTACTCTGAACCAGTGTTAAATAAATTTAAAGCTGAACGAAGAAAAATTACTAGTCCTACTGAGTTAAGTTTAGTACATAAAGTGTTAAACAAAGTTGGTATAGGTAAAAATAGAGATCAAAAATTAGAAAGCAATTATATTAAAGCTGAAGAGTCTTACAATAAATTACTAAGTGAAAAAAATCTTTACAACAAACCATCAAGTAAAGGAAAAACACCAAATTTACCAGTGTTAGAACTTAAAAAGATTAGAATTACTGGAACAGAGTTTATAAAAGAAATGGATAAATTTAATCTTACTAATTCTCAAAATCCGGGAATTTATAATGCTTCACAAAGAGAATTCTTACAGCTTGACCCATCATTACAAACTTTAGGAAAAGCAGAAGAGATTATTACATCTAACATTGTTCAAGGTTACTTAGTTGAAAATAAAGAAAAAATTAAAGAAGCAACAGATCGTTTTAATTCAAGTCCTGATGTTATAAACAATATGACACAAAATCAAAAAGAAAGAGCATTAGCTGCTGAAATACGTAAAGCTACTGGTATTACAAATTTAAATCAAGACTTATTAGATGATGCAAGGTTCTATGGTGAACTAGCAATAGAAGCAAATAATAGAACATTTAGTGGTGTTCCGGGTTCAGACCAATACATTAAAGAACAAGAAGCTTTCTTAAAAGAACAAGATAACTTATATATGAAAGCTCAAATTGCTAAAGGTAGAGGTCTGCTTACTAAGGAACAAATTGGACAAGCTGTATGGAAAGAAACTTCTTCTTCTATAGCTGCTGAAATTGAATTAGGAAACACATTAACAATTCAAGCAATTAAAAATACACCAGTTAGTGATGAGATAAAAGCTGTATTTAGTGAGACTAACCCAGAAGCATACGCAGAATTAACAGAGCTTGGAAAACTAGGTGGTTTGAGTGCTTCGGATAATAGATTACGTATTGACAATGGAAACTATGCTAATGAGTTTTTTGAATTACAAAAGAAACAATACATTGACAATAGAATTAGAACAACAAAACGTTTGTTAGATATAACAGGAGAAGACGATTTAGATATACCGGGATACGACCAAATTACATCCAGATTAAAAACAACAACATCAGACTTTGATCCGGCAGACCCTGACACTTATTAAGGATAGTTAATGGCATCACGCTTTGAAATCTATAAAGATAGTATTCGTAAAACTAGAAATCTAGAAACTGATATTCAAGAATTAGAAACTCTTTACAATTCTAAAAAAGTTTTTAATCAAAATTATGACTTTGATGAATTTGTAAAGTTATCTATTGAGGGTGCAGAAACTAAATTTGACCACACAATAAAAGAATTTTTTGATCCTACTAAACCTGAAGATAAACTAAAAGATAATCCCGAATATTACAAATCTTTATTTGGTGTTAGCGAGTTAGAAAAAATAGCTAAAGAAGAAGGTAGAGGTTGGAAAAGTACAAGACGAGCTGTTGTTACTCCTTATAGTGAAGCTACTGAAGCTCTTTTAAATTTAGGTAGGGGTGTAGTAACGAGAGTAAGTGATACTCTTGTACCCGGTACAGGAAAAATAACTGGAGCAGTTTTACCAAATGAAACAGAGATTAGAAGAAATACAGATAAGTTTTTTAGAAATCTAGCTGGTAAAGATATTTACGAAACAAAAGTAGATGCTAAAACTGGTGAAACTTATTATGAGTTAGAAGAAGCAACAACAACTGCAGAAGCTATTAGTAGACCTGTTAGTGAATTAATAGCTGGAATGGCAATAACAAAAAGACCTACTAAAGCTGGTTTAGAAGTTGTTAAAAAAGGACTATCTGCTCCGAGAAGGAAAAGAGGAAGACCTTCTAAAATTCAAAAAACTTTAGAAAGTAGAGCAGATACCAGAATTGGTAGATTAGAAAAATTTGAACCATTAATAAAAGCAGAGGTTGCTGCTCAATTTACATTTGTAGACGACCCTGATTTTGCAATTGTAGCTGGTGGTATTTCTAATTTTATAGGAGATGATGATACTAAGTTGTCTGCTTTGTTTGATTATTTAGATGCTGATGAAGACAGTCCAGAAGCAGCCAGACGATTAAGTTTATTATTAGATGGTGTTGTATTTAGTTCAGCATTTGGAGTTACACTAGGAGCAGGTAAACTTGCTGTAAAAGGTGTTACAAATTTAGTAAATAAAATTAAAGAATCTGGACCAGAAGGTGTTGCTCGTTTTAAAGAATTTATAAATGTTTCTAGACAATCTGATTCAGCAAACAAAATTGTAAAACCAGTAAAACAAAAAATTGACGTTCCAATTATCCGTGACCTAAACTCTTCTTTCGCAAGTAAAGATAGTCTTGCTAATAAAGGGTGGCGAATGTTACAAGAAACTACTTATGCTTTAACAACTAGAGGTGGTATGTATGCTCCGGGTATGTTAGATATTATTAAGAAATCAGAATATAATAAAATTGCTTGGTCAGCTAGGGCAATGGATATACATTCAAAATTAGTAACCTCTATTAAAAAAATTTCTAAAGAAGGTAAATATACAGAAGATCAAATTGAAGATTTATTTCAGTATTATTTAACTGGACAAAAGAAAAATAAAAAATTAGTTAAACTAAAAGATTTACCAAAACAAATTCAACCACATGCTTTAGCAGCACGAGAGAACATTGATAACTTAAGTACTATGTTAGCTCAATCTAAATATATACCTAAAAAAATTAGAGAACAAATTAACTCTAATATGGGTAAATATCTTAGAAAAACTTATGAAGCTTTTGAAAATCCTAGTTATAAACCTAGTAAAGAATTATATGATAATGCAGTATCTCAAATTAAAATAGGTTTACAATCTTCAGATCAAACTGCTGGAAGAGTTAGACCTAGACCTACTGGGTGGTATCAAAGACAAGCAGAAAAATATGTAGATAATTTATTAAATAAAAATAAAGGTAAATCTTTTAATAATTTTGAATCTCATATTAACTCTGTGTTTGGTACTAAAAATGCAGAAAAAGTTTTTAAAGCAAGAAAAAATATTTCTCCGGCTATTGATGAGCTTTTAGGGGGAAAGGTATCTGCTTCTACTTCAGTGTTTAGAACTATAGAAACTTTATCCAGTGAAATTACTCAATATAAATTAATGGATGATTTATATAAAGATGGTTTAGGTAAGTGGTTTTTCAAAGGTACAGGAAAGTATTCGGTTGCTCCAGATAAAAAAATGGAAGCTTCAAAAATTGTAGGTAAAGGATTTCATAAATTAAACGGAGTTAATACTACAGAAGGTATAGCTAATTTATTTAGTAAAATGAAAAATGTTCCTGACCCCGGTAAATTAGCTATGGCTTATGGGTATGCTTTAAAATTAAAAGGTTTTTCTCAAGCTGCTGCTACTGTTTATAACGGAACAACGCACGTTAGAAATACAGTTGGTGGTGGACTTATTCTTATGAGAAATGGAATGAATCCTTTTACTTCAGACACTACAGATGCTTTAAAAATTTTAGATAACCAAATTAATCCGTTAAAAAGTCCATTAAGTAAAGATGCAGCTTTAACAGAAATATATGAAGAGTATCAACGTCTTGGATTAGTTAATCAAAATGTTAGAGTTGGTGAATTTAAAAAACTTTTTAATGATTATGTAAGTACAAAAAATAATTCTTTAATTACAAATCCTAAAGTTGCTTCATCAAAACTTGCTAGGGTTAATAAAAATCTAACTAATGTATATGTAGCTGAAGACGATATGTGGAGAATTGCAGGTTATAATAAAGAACTACAAACTTTACAAAAGGCATATCCTAATAAAAGTATTGATGTTTTGAAACAAGAAGCAGCAGATATTATTAGAGATACAATGCCTACTTATGATTTAATTGCACCGGGCATTCAACAATTAAGAAAGCTGCCTGTTGGTAATTTCTTTTCATTTACTGCAGAACAGTATCGTAATAATTATAATACCCTAATGCGTGGAATGAAAGAAATAAGAACTGGTAATGAAGTAATGGTTGAAAGAGGAATGAAAAGATTAGCTTCTCAAATAGCTGTAACATACGGTATGGGTAAAGGAGCTACAGATTTAAGTAAAAAAGTTTGGGGAGTTACAGACGAAGATGAAAGAGCTATAAGACATTTAAATCTTCCAGAATGGTCAAAAAACAGTGCCTTAATTTTTGATAGAGATGAAGATGGTAATATTGAATATATTGATTTAACTTACACAGACCCTTCAGCTCCAATTACAGATGTTTTTAGAGCATTTTTAAATGAAGCAACAGACCCAACAATACCTTCAAAATTTGTAGGTGATAAAGTTTTAAACGGTATGAAAGAATCTATGATGTTATTTCTAAAACCTTTTACTGGTCCTGCTATTTTAACAGATAAAGTTCTGGATGTAACCTTTAATCAAGGTAAAGACTATGAAACTGGTAGATTAATTCCTGATTATAATCCGGGCGAAGGTGGTTTAAGTTATAATAATTTAATGGCTTCATTCAATCATCTTGCTACAGGAGTAATACCTAGAGAGATACAAGATGATTTAAGTTTACTAGGCGGTAAAAAAGCTGAAAGAATTAAAAAGGGAGAGTTATCTTTAGGAACAGAATTATTCTCTAGATTGACAGGTCAGAGGACAATAACTGTTAAGCCATCTTCAATTAAAAGGTCTTTATCTTTTAAAATGTATGACTTAAGTAATAAAAATAAAGAACAAAAAGATTACATAACATCAAATATAATAGAAGGAAGAACTCCACAACAAATATTAAATACATATCAAAAAGCTAACAGTTCTTATTATAAAAGTTTTACTGATGCAAAGTTGGCACTAGAAGCTGCACGACATTTTAACACAGATATAAAAACTATTAGTAATACTGCACAATCAGCTCTAAGATATTTTACATCTTCTGAAAGAAATAATTTTTTAGCAAGTAATAATTCATTTGTTCCTTTACGACTTACAGAGTATCAATTAAAATCTATTAAAAGAAAAGTTGATTTTAGTAAAGGTATGACTTTTTCAAATTTTTATGATGAGTATAATAATTTACTACTAGACTATCATTATCTACCAATTATAGAAGACATTGATAATCAATACAGAATATATACACCTATGGAATTAATGAGGACACGTAAATCTGTGGGTGGTATAGTCGAAGGAGAATACAACGTACCTTTTACTAAAGAAAATCCAGCAGATAGAGTTGACCCGTTTACTGGTGAACCTTACCAAGAACAAATGGATAGGTTAGGTTTTAATGAAGGTACATTTGCTGGTACTATTAAAGATACAATTAAAGAAGCATATAATAAAAGTGCAGCTTTTGTAGATGGATTGAATAGACAAAATGACCCTAATTTTAATAGTTTTCAAAATGATATTTTAAGTTATCATTATAACAGAATGCTTAATGAAAATCCAGAGTATGCTGAACAAGCTAATATAGATTTATTTAAAAAAAGAATGCAGGACCTAGAACAAAATACTAGAAATATTGAAAGTAGTAATAGAAATGTTCCTAAAGGAGGTAACTTACGAGGTAGTAGTGCTGCAGGATACCATCAATTTTTAGAAGGTACATTACCTGTAGCTTATAATAGAACTTTAAAAAGATTACCAGAAGATAAACGTAATTTATTTACACCAATTCCTAAAGATAACGATGCTAGTAAATTAAGTTCAGATACACAAACATTATTATTTTATGGTAATATTTTAGAAGCAAAAGGTAGTGATAAATATTTGGTTCCTTACTTGTTAGGTGGCGATCAACAAGCAGGTAAAGATGCATATTTATATAATCATCATACTTTATCTTCTAAGAATCCAAAATTTAATCAAGAAACAATTGACAGAGTAAATGAACTCTGGACCATTCACGACTAATGCTACTTTACACAGAGAAACAATTAAACACAGCCTATAACATTTATAGAATGCACCAGATTGGACAAGGGTTGGGCTTTATGGAATTAGAAAACTTTAGAAGACTTTACGAAGAACTATTACAAGAGGTATATGATGTTCCCATTTGAAATTATAACTATGTTAGGTTCTACTCTAATGAGTAGTATGTTAAGTTTGTGGTCTCAACGTATGAAGGCTAAACAAGATGAGCAAAAGATGTTGATTACTCGTGGAGAGTTTCAACTTAAAGCTGTAGAATCTGCACGTAACGTACAAGATAAAGGATTTCAATGGACAAGACGTATCATTGCACTATCGTCTATCTTTGCAATTGTTATACTACCTAAACTCGTAGCTGTTTATTATCCAGATGTAGATGTAACAGTAGGATATACATTATTTAAACCGGGATTTTTATTCTTTACTGATGGTAGAGATATATTTGAGTGGATAACTTTTCAAGGTTTAGTAATAACACAATTAGATACAAACCTTGTATCAGCAATTATAGGTATGTACTTTGGTGGAAGCCTAGTTAAAAAATAAGAGAACATTATGCAACAAAATAATATGGGTGGATTTAGTGGCGACATGGATAGGAACGAGGTTGAAATTGATCTTAATAAATTCATGGAGTTACTACAAGAAAAGTCAGCATTAAAAGATAGGATAAGAGAGTTAGAGGATATCAAGAACGATAACCCCTATCAAAAACTTATATTTGTAGCACAAGCTATAGATAGTTGGAGAATAATACCTAGAGCTTTTCTTAGTATATATATGTATTTATTATATTATGTAGTTTTTTGGTATATGGATTTACCGGACCCTAGTATGGAACAGTCAGGTTTAATATCTGTTGTTGTTGGAGCCGGAGCAGCTTGGTTTGGTCTGTATACTAGCACATCTAAAAAACCAGCAGGAAATAAATAAAAGGAGACAAAATGTCAAGAGGAGATATAAATAAAAATTTTTTTGGACCATTACTTATATTAAGTTTATGGGCAATGTCGTTTGCTGTAAGTGCAGATGATTGTACTGCAGGTACACAGTATTGTGAAGACAATGAATTAACTACTACTAATAATACGACTACTACAAATACTAACACCAATAATAATACTAATAATAATACAAATACTAATACTAATACGAATACTAACACCAATAATAATACTAACGTAAATACGAATACTAATACCTCAACTAATAATAATACTAATGTTAATACATCAACTAACACAAATAACAATACTAATAATTCTACATCTACCAGTAATAATACCAATACTAATAACAATAATAACACATCTACGTCTACATCTAACTCTACTGTAAACTCTACAGTAAATCAAAATGTAAACAACAATAGTAATTCTACTAGTAATAATACAAATACTAATAATAATACTAATGTTAATCAATCTACTTCAGATTCTAATGTTACTACTGATAATACTAATACCAATAATAACAATACAAAGTCTGATAATACTAATAGAAATATTAACGAGTCTAACTCTACACAAACAATCAATCAGAACGTAAAAAGCGAAGCACCTCCTGCTTCTGCTATAGCACCTAGTATTATGTCTTACTCTCAAGACCTTTGTACTGTAGGTCGTTCTGGTGCTTATCAAGGGCAAGTATTTGGGTTCTCTACAGGACGTACAGTTACTGATACTAACTGTGAACGCTTAAAACTTTCCAAGTATCTGTATGATACCGGTATGAAAGTAGCTTCAGTCTCAATACTATGTCAAGACCCTAGAGTATTTAAGGCTATGGAAATGGCTGGTACTCCTTGCCCTTACCAAGGTCAGATAGGTAAAGAAGCTGAGAAAGCTTGGTCAAAAAACAAATCTAAAAGACCTGATGCTAAAGAACAATTAAAACTTTTTATAAAAGAATGTACTTACGACAAGAATCCTAACAGAGATAATATAAATAAAGATGTAGTTGGGTTAGTAAAAAAAACCTACACAACTAAAACTAAAACTAAAAGGCAATGCAAAAAAGAATTCTATGCTACGCAGTAGCGTGTCTCTTAAGTCTTAATGTCTTTAGTCAGTATATCTACGAAGGCAATCAGTCTTTAATAGACCTTACCAATCAATCAGGTACAACCAATCTAAACTCTGGAGACGACCAAGTCTCTAATGCTTTTAATCTAGGGTTTAACTTTGATTTTTATAATCAAACGTTTAGCTCTGCTAGAATGGCTACGAATGGTTGTCTTCACTTTAAAACCTCCGGAGCTTATTGCTCTGATTATACACCAGACCCTTTATCAAATCAATATACTTATACTATGTTACCTTTTTGGACTGATCTTATACGAGACAATGGTTCAAAGATGTTAGCAAAAAATTTTAATGATATGACAGTTTTTGGTTGGTATGATATGCGTGAGTATAATCGTGCATCTGATAACAGTTTTGAAGTTATACTTTGGACTAACAATACTTTTGAGTATAGATATGGTGAATTAGATATAATTAATCACGATGTTTTAATTGGTGAAGTAGGTAGTGGTAGCTCTGAAATCTATCAATATTTATTTCACGATGAATGTAATACAGGCTCTACTAACTTTAGTAGTTGTGTAAATACTAATTGGAACGACACATCATTTAATGATATGTTAGAAAATGGTGGTTCGTTATATGGTTCTGGTAGTGGTAATAATATTGATTGTAGTAATCCTTTAAACAATTCAAGTTGTTCTGGTTATGCAGCAGCTTATCAAACTCAACAATGTGATATAGATCAGTTATATTCTGAGTCATGTCCTTATTATTGGGATGCATATGACGATCTTCAATGTGATTTAGACCCACAATACGGTCCGTTTTGTCAAGGTTATAGACAAGAAAATTCAGTGGCTTACTTTGAAGAAGAGATTAACTATGGTTATCAAGAAGAGTATGACATGTATGACACTTTTGAAGAGCCAGAAATTTTTGAAGAGTATGTCTTTGAACTTGAGTATGACTTTTTTGAAGAGCCTGAGTATATATATGAAGAAGAAATAATCTTTGAGCAGATGTTTTCTCCTGAAGAATACTACGAACCTTTTGATGTTATCTATGACTTAACTATGCAAGAAGAAGAAATTTTTATGCCGGTAGAAGAGTTATTGATTGATGAGTTTATCTTTCAAGAAACATTCCTTGTAGAAGATTATAGAGAACCTGAAACATTTATTGAATTGGAAACTATTGAAGAACTAGAAGAATGGTTTGAAGAAGAGACAAGGATGGAAGAAGAACTTGCATATGTAGAAGAACCTGAAGAAGAATTTATTGAAGAGGTCTTTGAAGAAGAAGCTGTAGAAGAAGTCTTTGAAGAGATAGAAGAGATGCGTGAAGAGATGGAAGAAGAACGTATAGCTGAAGTAGAAGAGGAAAGAGTAGAAGAACTACAAGAAGAAGAGATAGTTGTTGGTGCTATACTGCCAGAGGGTAAGAGTTCAATAAGTAGAGAAATGGCACTAAACGTTATATCTTCTACTTTAAATACAGCTCAATCTAGTGTTAGTGGTACTACATCCGGTAATTCTACACACGCTACAGGCGGAACGACAGGAGCTTCTAGCGTATCATCGTCTAGTTCTAGTGGTGGTATGAGTACAAGCAACTCACCTAGTATGTCAGCACAGTTTACAGCATCTACTGCACAAAACAATCAAGTTTTAGATATGAGTACAAGCTTTAGTGTGAGTAATTCTACAAGCTCTACAAGTGTTGAAGTTGAAACAGTAGAGACAACAAGTGTTGCAGTTAGTGTAACACCTACTCAAACTTTACAAAGTCAAATAGATGTGTCAATTTCTACAGATGCATCAGCTACAGAAACAGAACAAACCGTAGCTAATGTTATAGCCCAGAATTTACAAGCTGCTCAAGATGATGTTGAAGCTAAACAAGAAGAGACTGGTGAGTATGGCTCAGAGAATACTATTATAGCTTACATGGGATTTGTACCTAACTTTAATAACTATAGATTAGTTACATTACCAGACCAAGATATATGGTACGAGTCTAAAGATATTTATGCAAACAATATGTTGTCAGATAACATCGAAGGCTTTTATCAAATGGCAGGTCAGAGTTTAGAAACACTAATTGAAATGAGACAATTACAACCACCACTATAATATGAAAATACCACAACAACCAAACTTATTATTTAACAAACCAAGGAATGCATCACCAAAAGATTTTTTACATTGGGAAGAAACTGAATTAAACTGGTGGGCAGATAGACAATTAAAAATTGTAGCTATTATGTCTGGTGTACAGGTCGGTGTATTTATGTTTATGTTATTATCTTTTTACGGAATATCGTTGTTATTCTAATGGCATACTCAAGTAAAGTTGTAGATAGATTTGAAGGAGTTTTAAATAATCCTGAAAAATATTCAGTAGGTAGATTTGACCCTAAAGATTTAGATGTAGGTACTGGTATGGTTGGTGCACCTGCATGTGGAGATGTAATGAAGTTACAAATTAAATGTAAACTTTATGGTAACAGGCATATAATTGATGATGTTAAGTTTAAAACTTATGGTTGTGGATCAGCAATAGCATCTAGTACTATGTTTGTTGACATGTTAAAAGGAAAGACAATAGAAGAAGCTTGTCAAATAAAAGATAAAGACATAGCTAAAGCTTTGGAGTTACCACCTATCAAGTTACATTGTAGTGTGTTAGCAGAGGATAGTATAAAACAAGCCATAAATGATTGGCAACAAAAACAAAACGGAGAATAATATGGATTGGTTACAAAATAGAACAACACAGTTTATTGCACTGGCTGGTATCATTGGAACACTAGCTGGGTTTGGATATACTGGGGCAACCTATGTGAATAGGATTGAGAACTTAGAATCAAAAGCTCAACAAGCTAAAGAAACTGATGATGGTTTAGGTGAGATTGAAAAAAGAATAGAAGCGTTAGAAACTTCTGTGTCTTATATGAATAAGATAATTGATGAAACTATTTTAATTAAGATTGATAGTCAGTCTAACAAAGTCGAAGCCATCAAGTCTGATATGTCAGGTATGAAAGCTGATATCGAAAGTGTTAAGACTGATATCAAAATATTTAAGGAAGAGAATAAGAATCCTTTAGCAGGATAGTTACTTTAAAACATTTAACTCTCTTTGAAAATAATTATGTAAGTCTCCCAGCTTTGCTTTACCATTGCGGAGGATTGTTTTGATTAAGTCTCTCTCATCAAGAGGGAATATCTCAT
>VMHT01058078.1_pt1 | contig 15332 bp, 42 predicted proteins | sample 4693611 | NCBI WGS metagenome assembly VMHT01 (sample SAMN12280063, study PRJNA550983) | marine metagenome | isolation source: seawater sampled from same location over 5 years 0.02-0.2 micron viral filtrate | place: USA: collected off the coast of southern California halfway between the port... ... | reverse complement strand
CCCGTGGAAAAGTCAAGAACTTGGATGTCACCCCAGCCCTCATAGAGGCTCCAGCGCTCCGCGTGCTGGTCGCTAAGAGTCATGTCACACGGGTGATCACCCAGCGTCTGACTGCACTCGGTCCAGGTGATCGGGCTCGGCTCGGGTGGTGGCGCGGTGTCCCCCGTGATCTTCACCTGCGCAGTACAGGCACTGAGTAGGACAGCAAGTCCCAGTGTTAATAGTCTAGTCATTTGTATACCCCCATATGAATAAGTATACGGTTAAGACTATTTTAGCCAATTCGCGCGCCGGCGCCCGGAGGGATTTGTGCCTCCCTAGCTAGTCCAGCACGTGTTCTTTTACTTCCGGTCTAAGCTCTCTCATCATCTTGATAAACTGCGATTCGGCGCCGTAGCTCACTTTGCCTTTGTATACCTCTGCAAAAGGAGGGTGTGTGGTAACCACTTGATATGCTGCCATAAACCCATCGTGAAAACCGGCTTGGGCATCACTAGTGCCATGAGGGTCGATCTTATCGAATTCGTCATCGCTAGACCCGACTGCGTAGATATAAAACATGCTTGGATCATATGACTTAGGATCATCGGAGAGTTTCATAAACATCTCTTCGACTGCGTCTTCATCATCGTATTGCTCCTCTAGATCACTCATCTGCACATTGGTGTACATGTAAGGATTTGCTGACATGAAAACATATTTTACCACCACCTCCATGATCGGATAAGGTAGCTTAGAAAATCCGGGCAGGTAGGCCTCAATTTGTTGTGCGTACTTTCGTATCTTTAACTCGTTAACGTTTTGTGAGCGCGTCTCCTGAGAACCTAGCGACCTTGCTAGCTCATACTCCTGTGATGCGTCAGCGTCACCAAAAGTTCTTAAAGTCTGACGTGCATCCGGATCGATGCCAGCTTTTCTTCTAAAGTACGCCGCCTGATGTTGTGCTGATGGAACATCATCTGCAGTTTGTCTTTCCATCTCTAAGAGGATAATCTTTCTTAACTGTTGTCGACTGAGTTTCATGTTGTTCTCCGTAGTACCTTATAACTATGCCTTTCTGAGTGAAAGTGAAAAAGTTGCCGAAAATTTCCGGAGAGATTTTTGTGAAAATAACCACTGCTGGTTTTTCGTAGGGTGCAGTTTTTTGTGTAGCTACTGCTAGTGAGTGTGTGGCAGTAGGTAAAGTTAGTGAAAAATTGCGGAGTAGTGCAAGAGTACTAAGGCAGAGCCCAGCCCAGGAGGGTTCCCCAGGGGGCTAGTCAGGGCCCAGGGTGCGCGGGGAGCGGGGGCCCAGGGCGCTCAGAGGTACTTTTTTGGGGGGCTCTAGAAGGGGCTCTAATAGGGGCTCTAGCAGCTCTCCGAGGAGCCCTATCGGATAGGGGGCCGCCAAGCCTAGCAGAATGGCCCTGGCGCTCCAGGCTGTTTATCCACCTAGATACCAGGGCCCATGATCACCACGTTCAACCTCGTAGGTCTGTTACCACCCAGATAGACTACCACCATCGCCCTTACAGGAACCAGCAGGGGATTGGGTGTTAATGGGGAATACGCTACCGTTAACTGTCTCCCAGTTCGGACCTAGCCGCTCACGGGTCTGCCGGTTCATCTCATCCTTCTCGGCCTGGGTCAGCACCTGCATCCCCTTCTTCTGGGCCAACCACTTGGGGAGGGTGAGTTCCTCTGTCTCAGAGTTCCACTTAATCTGTGAGGTTGGTAGCCACACCTTCTGGCTGTCCCACAGCACCTGAACTGCCTTGCCACTGCGACGCAGAATCTCGGCTCCCTGTAGGGTAATACTCTGTGGTACCTTCTTCTTCTTTGGGGTGTCTCCCGCAGAGGGAAGTGCGGCCACGGTGGTTGTGGTAATATCTTCCAACTGTCGCCAGTGTACCAGAGCAATCTTGCGTCCAAGCTCCACAGCATCGGTTAACCCATGGTTGTTGATGTACCGGCTGAAGACGCGGTTAGCAGTTGGGTGTGCGAGGGACTTTGGCTGCCACTTCTTCTCACCGCTGCGGGTGGAGATACCGGTGACGAACTCATAGAGACGCGTGCCGGTTCGGGCATACGCTGCCGAGAACCCGATGTTGTTATGGTAGTGAGTACCCTTCGTCTGTAGCTCGTCGTCCGTCTGATTCTGGCCGAGCATGCTGATGGCTTCATCCACGTACGCGGGGTTAACAAGAAGAGTTTGGAGGGTGTTTTTGTCGTAACTAGTCATTATGACTCCTTGTTGGGGTGTGATTATATTATACTACACTCTGTTGTCTGTTGCACGAGATGTGCTGACTACCACTGCTTGGGTGGGTTGAGATGACGATGGTGAATGTTGAGCCACATTAGTTGCTCTCCAACTGCTTCTTGTGGTACTGTGCGTCCGACCGAGTCAGACCGCTCATCACTGGCCGAGCGTCGCCGTAGAAGATTGGGCTTCTCATGCCCCGGACATCTTGTGCCCGGAACACTGCCCAGTCATAACTGCTGTCACCGTTGAACTTCTTAATCGTGTACTTCGTCTTCATGTTGTCTTCCTTGGTTGTTGACATCTATATCATACCACACAAATCGTGGTGTTGCACTATGCTATGACTCGATGTTGAGATTTTCGCAGATAAGAGCAATTGCTTCGTTAAGAGCGATCTGGTCCTTTAGGACCTCTGCCATTATTGGGGTCTCTTCAGCCTGCTCAGCTCCGGTAAGTGACTCCCAATAGTCGACCTGCGCCTGGCACTCATTCTCACGTTCGATTAGGTCGAGGAGTGCCTTAATAGCCGATGACTGAAACACCATTTTCTCTCGGTGTAGTTTAAGTCTTTCAAAAGGTGTGAGTTTCATGTTAGCTCCAAATAATGAAAAGTGTGAAACATGCTAAAGGCATGAGGGTTGAGATTACTGTTACGTATATATCACTCTTGTTCATGACTAGTCTACCATCCCTGCCACTTCGGCTTCTGGGTTGTAGTCATCAGCTTCAGCTGCCATCTCTTCAGCAGCTTCATCTTCATGAACACCGTAGACAACATTGTACTCACGGTCGACCCGTTGAACCATCAGCTTCCGGCTGGCTTCGTGGAGGATCCGACGGAGTGAATCCACGTCTTCTTCGTTGATTCTGATTGAATAACTGGTACCAAAGCTAATGGTACACATATCAAGAGTGTCGACACCGACGCTGATGGGAAGCTTGCGCCCAGTATAAGTCTCCGTAGAGACGCCGATGGTACCGATGAGTTGGTGGTTATATTCTGACATATGTTCTTCCTTGGTTGGGGTGGTGATTATATTATACTAGGTTTTCCGTCCGGTTACACACAGACATTGTTTTCCCGGACATATTCCTTAAACTCCATCACAGGAAAACTCTGGCCAGGTCCATCGATATCGCGGTGAAAACCGATCAGGTTTTCCATTGTCCCAGTCACTTTGTGGAAAGTGTCACCGTCGTGGGGAGCCTCGAAGTCTTCCTCAATTTTCACAGAGTGTAAAACAAGAAGATCTCGAAGATCAGTTACTGGAAGTTCTGCTGGGTATTGGAAGGGAATAGTATAGATCATGTGACCTCCGGTTTAGGTTATGATTATATTATACTCTACTCCATCAAAAGTTGCACGACTACTTGACCTTCTGTCGTCAGCGCAAATGTGTCAACAGCTGGGTCGGTACCACCTTCAGGGTCAGCCACCTGTCGTACAACGACGCCGTCCACGACCAACTTACCCATGAGACGCTTAAACAACTCCCAGCTACATACTTGGTTGCGCTCCCACAACTCCTTACGTGTCGCCGGCCCGTCAATGTGGATATCCTCTAGCACTGCCAATCCGGCTCGTTTCATCATTCCCATGTCTTACTCCTCAAAAATGTGTGTTGGTTTTATGCCATCGCGGCGTAGTTCGTTCATCAGCTTCACAGCGGCTTCAAGGCTGGGTGTGCGCCAAATGCAGCATTCTTTGTTTTCCATCCATTCAATAACGTGCATTACAACCTCACCTTACCGCGGCAGGCATTCTTGTTCGCCTGCTTCTTCTTGTCACCGTGCCCGCCAGACCCGGTTTTAAAGTGCGCATGAACTGCCAGCCAGTTACGAGGTTTAGGAACCTGGGGTGTTTTATTCTTCTTAGCCATGATTATCTCCTTGGTATAACTATATTATACCATGAGAGACAGACAATTGCATGAGCGGTGCCTTGTTACTTGCTCGAGCGCTTTCGCTTCTTAGGCCGTGACGCTTGGTAACCATCATCTAAACTGTAGATCCAAGCATACCAAGCGTAAATAATCGCAGTCACAGAAGACACGGCAAACAACGCAAAGACAAATTCAGTGGCATTCATGTACTACTCCCGGTTGCTAAAGAAGTTCGCTAGCCCCATAAGTGTCGGTGCCCACAAACCGATGAAAATTCCAAAGCGCTCGCCGTGTGCAGGATCCTCGGGCGAGATGAATACCCACGTTGCGATACTGACTGCGACGGATACGAGCGATGCGATAAAGCAAGTTGTAGATAGTTGTTCTGAATTCATGATGTTCTCCTTTATATCATTGAATGTCTATTATACACAGTATTGTGAACGATTTACAAATTGGCTGGGGCAGCTGGATTCGAACCAACAACATCTCGGGTAACAACCGAGTGCGCCTGCCAATGGCGCCTCACCCCAGTCTTTATGGTGGGCCGTCCGAGACTCGAACTCGGAGCCTGCGGATTAAAAGTCCGATGCTCTACCTATTGAGCTAACGGCCCGCAGGAGCAATGCCCCAGCGTGAAGAGTGCTCCCTGCTTACCTTCGCCGGTTGGAGCTGTACCGACTTCTTTTCGAGGCGTAAGTCAACCCCGCCTGGCGTCCTCGCACAGGATTTAGCATTCAGGGATAAGCGAGCTGAAGAACTTAGGCTCACCTTGTGGTGGCAACGTTTCCTCCTCGTTCCCTTCCCTGTCTGGGTAAAGTTCATGTAGCTGGATCGTGTCTTCGACGAACTGCGCAAGTTGATGTTCTGGCAACCACTTGATCAAGTCCATAATAATGACTGTATCTCCGGCTGAGACACCGTCGATCTCATCGATCATCTCAATCAGCTTAATTCTCCAATCCATTACTCACCTCCGAGCTGTAAATGTGGCATCTCGCCAGCGATCTGACCGCCGTGTTTAGCAACCACCTCGATGATGACCTTGGCCGGCACCCAACCGTAGACCTGGCAGGTCGGATCCTCAGGTCCTGCGTCCACGAACTTCATTAGCAGCTCTTCACGCTGACTAGGGAAGCCAACCTCAACTGAGGTGAAAGGACCCGGACCTTTTCGAGGTGAGCTGTAGGAGGCACCGGTGCCGGCCTGCACGCTCATGGTGAAACCATCAGCACAAACGACTTTTTCAAAAAACTTAGGCATATCTAACTCCTTAATGGGTGGTGTGATTATATTATATCTTATTTGCGTACTTGTTGCACGCACCGATCGTACTCGATCTGAGAGTGTAGGTCATCCATGCAGTCCATAACTGCGTAGAGCTTCTCATCACGAGGCTCGAGGATAAAGTGGTAGTAAAGCGCGCCGGCAACGACGCCAAAAACGAGGAATGACAGCGACTCCCAACTGAGAATATCTTTAAGCATCGAGCAGCTCCATTTTGATGTTTGATGGGAAGTAATACCGATTATCAGCTGAGTCGACCTTATTGTTAAGGTCTTCCAATAGCTTAAGCTCGCCAAGCTCAGCCAGATAATCAAGCAACGCAGTGTAGGCTTCCGAAGAGATACCTTCGTCGTCGTCTAGAAGTTTAGTAATAAACACTCTCAACATTATTCACCTCCGTGGAGTTCTTCTTTGTATTCCACGCTGATCTCTTCTTCAGGGATCCAGCATTCAATACATTGCTGTTCGACCATCTCAATGATGTTTTCCCTAATAGCAATCATAATGTCGAGCAGCTCAGCTGGATCAACGTTAGAGTGGACGGGGATTGTGACGATGTGTGTTTCTACTTCTTCTTGTTCCATTTTTATTCCTTTGGTTGGGGTGTGGTTATATTATACTACGTTCAGCGGTGTTTTACACGAAACTATCGGAGGTACCCGAGTTTCCATGTGTCACCTTCCATTCCAGTTCTGACAGACCCTTCCTCCTTACCGTTGGTACAGTTAACAACTGTCCAAGTACAGGTAACACAGTTACCATCATTTTCGAGTGGTTTACCGTTCCAGTCAATGATATCTTGGAGGGTAGGAAGAGTGGTGAAGGGGGTGGAGATCCGTCCGAGATCAGAAGTTTCACTGTCCGTATAAATTACTAAGTACATAATGTGTCCTTTAGTTGGGGTGGTAGGTATATTATACCACTTTATCTAAGAAGTTACATGAGTTCTGATAGAAGGGGTGCCAACGAGAATGACCCTGCCTGAAACATACGCGATGCCTAACTAGAATATGGTGAGAAGGTCGGAGAGGTGTGCAGGCATCATCCTCGTTGGCGGAATTGTTACTTAGCTGCGTTCACCTCGAACTCACCAGCTGGTACCTCTTCGTTCCGAGCCCAGAAGACTTGGAAGTTGTTACCAGAAGCCTTGAAGCTTCGAAGAACACCACGGTCACGAAGGATCTGAAGTGAGGTGAGGACCTGCTCACGGCTGAACTCTTCTCGGCCTACCGCATTCCAAACTGCTCGGTGCTGTGTAGCCTGCCCAGGTTCTGTGAGGGTGGTATCGATTGCCTTGAGTACAGCCACGTTACAATTGAACTGGCCTGTACGTTTGATGAAGCGAGCCTGACGTCGTCGGGCCACCTTTTCGTTCAGCACCAGCTTGTCATCCTGCACTTCCAAGATGTTGAGTGCCGCTAGCTGGACTGCCACTGCCGGGGTGAGACGCGACGGAGTCTTCGAGCCGAAGAGGAGTGAGTCGATTGATGAGTGAAGTGAGGAGGAAAGTTGTTTAGCCATGTTGTTATCCTTTGGTTGGGTTATGATTATATTATACTATGAGTCGAGATGATTTACACGAGCGATACACGATCTCTTCGGATATAGCCTTCTTCGCCTGTTCGATTGTTTCGAAGCAGAGTCATCTTACTGTACTTGTGATATCCAAGTATCGGAGCACATCGAGATCTCACAACAGTAAAGGTATCATCTGAAAGTTTGGTCTCTTCATCCGGAGTGATTGTGCGGTTGGGACGGTGAATAGTGCCTCCGTCATACTCAACTTGAGCAACACGAGGAGGAAGCTTTGTCTCTCCTGCAGAGTTCATTCCTTTCGACTCTGGGCTGTCTCGCCAGGCCTGGACCTCTTCAGAAGTTGTGTGTCTGTATATTCTTTCCCAGCTGTATTGGACAATTCCTTCTCTGCCGCAGAATGGATATTTACCGATTAGTTTGACTTGATTACCCTTATGCATTAGACACCTCACGGTTCAAGAAGGCCACAAACTCAGAGGCCGAGTCTGGAGTGGGTGACTCGTAGAAGAAGTTGCCACGGCTGACGGATCCTCGTCCGCGAAGGCGGGTCTGGCCCCATCGCCAGCCGATACCCCAAACAGTACCGTCAGAAGAGCGGAAGTACCACTCAGGGTCTGTGTAACCCTTTTCAGGGATGTCGATGTCCTCACCGGGGCCGAACACCTTTTCGACGTCTCGAGGAAGAATGAGCCGCATGACCTGCTGTTCACGGTCTGACAAGAGGTGATTAAGATTAGATGTACCGTTTGAGTCGGTAGTTGGGATGTATTGTGTAGTTGCCATGTTGGCCTCCTTGGTTGGTTCTCTTATATTATACCACATCATCGTGCACGTTGCACGAGCTAAGCGATACTGTTTTCCTCGACGTAATCGACCCATTGTTTGGCAGGATAGTCTCCTTCCACCTCGGCGATAAAATTAGTGAGCTCCACCAGATGACCGCTAATGAGGTACTCATTCTTTGTATACGACGTACGTGCACCAATATCGATATTGTGTTTCGCAAGTAGTTCACATATCTCAGCTGCGTTCATGTCTTTTTCGAAAATAAAAGAAATAATGTGTTTAGACATGTAGTGTCCAGTGGTTGAGGTTATGTTTATATTATACCGTGTCTCCGATTATTTTGCACGAGCTGGTGGAGGAACCGATGTGACGTCCTGAGCCAAGTGCTTGGCATTCACATATGTCGCACCGCTTGGGTGCTCCGGATATCGTTTCAGATTGTGACGAACGACGATGCTGCCATCCGGGTCAACTGCTCCGACGTGACCGTAATATGGGCCGTAGTGTTTAGTTTGTACGATAACGCAATCTCCAACTTTATATTCCATTCTATCTCCTATTGGTTGATGGTGATACTATTATACCATGTATAGAGGACAGTTGCATGACCTATCCAGCAGATCTGTAAGCATGCCAAGCTGCCCAAATGTGGAAGACCCAGCCCAGTAGACCGCCAGTTCCCAACCAGAATCCCGGAGTGAAGATAAAGAAGAAGATGGCCCAGATCCATCGGCCTGTATAGATTTGTCCGACACCGGGTACGATTAGAGATAAGAGAGCCGCAAAGCCCTGCCGTTGATCTTGCGTGCTAGTGGGTAAAAGCATATATGCCTCCGTTGTGGGTTATGATTATATTATATCTTACTAAGACGTAAGATACACGCTTGTAATCCATATGATTGCAGCACACTCAGCTGCCGCCATGAACACAATTGTCAGCACAGGCTTTCGGATTATCCAACTACTAACCTGCTCAGACACGATCATCCGCACCCTTAGAAACCAAGATAGCATATGCTTGGTCATCGATCTTTATCTCCCTATAATCGTTTGCATCACACCACCTAGCAGCCCACAGTAGTGCGCCATGACGAGGAAACTGACTGTGCAGCTCTCGCCCTGTGTCATTGTCGATTATTTTATAATTCATCTCGTCCTCCACGCGCGGCACGCGTCCGGCGCAAGCTGTCTCGCGCGCGTATACGCGTAGCGCGAGCTGTCTCGCACGTCAGCCTGATCTTTTGATCTGATTGTTACGGTAAACATAAGCTCGTCCGGTGTGCCAGTCTCTGTCCCATAGAATCTTACACTTCTCTCTGCCAATTAGCTGAACTACAATTCCAACCTTTTCCATGTCTTCCACAAGACAAACCCTATCCTTAAGCTGAAACTTTTTCATGATCTACTCCTTTGTTTTCAACCCTTCAACAATTCTGTCTAAATCATCTGAAGCAGAACTTCTACCTAAGGATCGTAGAACTTGTGACAAGAACCCTAGCTCTGTGCGACAGCTGTCGACTGTCGGTTCAAGCTGTACGTACTGAATACCATAAAGCAAAGAATTAAAATTCGCAGTATCAATCGCTGTGTAATAAGGTTCAGGCACAATATCTAAGTCACCTATTAGATCATTCAATTCTGCCTCTAATCTTGTAATCTCTTCTTCTGCCTTCCGCTTTTTCCAATCGACCAGTGAAACTACGTTGTTCATGGTACCTCCCGTCTATAACTATATTATACACTGTTTAAATCTAAATTACACGCAAAAGTGGAGCCATTGATAGGACTTGAACCTACGACCGGCGGTTTACAAAACCGCTGCTCTACCAACTGAGCTACAATGGCATGGAGCGGGAGACGAGACTTGAACTCGCGACCTCCACGTTGGCAACGTGATGCTCTACCAGCTGAGCTACTCCCGCATGTGGTACTCCGAGTCGGACTTGAACCGACAAGACCTTGCGGTCGCGAGATTTTAAGTCTCGTGTGTTTACCAATTTCACCATCGGAGCAAAGGTGGTCCCATGTTAACCCTCGGGACCACAAGGGCGTCTTTTATTAGACGTAGCAGACTCCTCTGCCTGTGCCCCAACCACGGTGCTGCACAGCGTCCGTATTGCCCTTTACTCCCGGGTCTTCCGCGAATACCACTTCACATTTGCCATCGACTGTTGGGTAGATGCCGACGATTTCTCCACCAAGGTAGGCGGGTGAGGACTGGGATTCAGTCAGAGCGACCGTACCACCAATCAATTCTTTGCGACGGGCCTGTGAGATAACCCAGTTCCCCACCCTAAATGTATTTCCTGTTTGTATGTAGTTATGTGACTTGCACATCAAAGCTAAACTTACTGTCATGTTTGTTCTCCTGTTTTGTTATTGGTAGGCCGACTGGGACTTGAACCCAGAACCCGCAGTTTATGAGACTGCTGCTCTGACCTGATTGAGCTATCGGCCTTTGGTAAAATGGTACGCCCTATAGGATTCGAACCTATGACCCTCGGCTTAGAAGGCCGATGCTCTATCCAGCTGAGCTAAGGGCGCAGATTCTGATTACCACTTTCGTGGATCGTTGAGCGGGTAAGTGTCCTCATGATCGCCGAACGGAAGGGTCGGCTGATTATCCTTCCTATATTCATCAACAGCCTGTTGCTTATGCCCTTCAAAGGCATTCTGCAGACTTCCAATCAGCGTCTCCAAGTCTTCTGTATCGACGCGGAGTGTGTAACTGGCACCGAATGTGATGCGAGTATCACCTCGATTATCAGTCATGACTTCGACCAGGGTGCGTCGACCGTCGTTTGCAATGTTTAGTGAAGTTTCACTAGTCTGTTTGTATTTCTTCATATTTCCTCCTGTTGTTCTACTTTAATATTATACATCGTTTGGTTGTATTTTACACGAAAAGAAAGAGTGGGACTACGGCCAACCAAGGAAGCCTGCTACTCACCGTAGCCCCACAAATAACCAGAGCAGCAGGCTCTGACATAAAAATTAGACCCCACTTGCCGAGATGCGGGCCACTTCTGTGAACCCGTTTCGTCGGAGCTTGAGGAAGACCACATGGCCACATCCACCAAATCGGTTCTTTTGAGTCTCTAGAACCCGACAACCCTTAAGGTCCTCGTCCTTTGTCTCTACGGAGAGGTGGATGTGTGAATCAACCATGTGCTTCAGCTTATTGCTACCAGCCATCTTACCATCCTTGGTCACCTGTCCGATGACGACGATATTAATGGCATGCTCTTTTGCATACGTGGTGAGCAGCTGAAGGGACCTTTCGGCCGTCGCTGATGTGATACGGCCGGACTTGAAGTATCCGTCACTCATGCATTGGAGTGAGTCGATAATGAGGAAGAAGGGTCGATCCTTGTACTTCTCACTATTGCGGATCTTGTCACAACCTTTAAGCAGGGTTGCAACGTTATCTTCTCCGCCGACCATAAATGGGTGACGCAGTTTGAGTCGATCACAGGTCATCTTTACCTGATGGAGTGACTCTTCTGCGGTGTTGAATACTACCTGGGCACCATGACCCTGAAGGCTGTTAGCCAGTGTGAGCATCATTGTGGTCTTACCAGCACCGGGTGTACCTGTGAAGAGTGAGACCATGGAAGGAGTGAAACCCTCACCACCAATGATTGCGTCGAAATAGGGGAGTCCGGTTGGAACTCGCTTCTTGAGAATAGAGGGAACCTTAATATCTTGGATGTTGGTTCCGAAAGGGATATCATCGATTTTAACGTCAATCTTCATGTTTGTTTCCTTGGTAGTAGGTTAGGTTGTTGTTTGGTATGGTTATATTATATCTTGCTAAATGCTGTTTTACACGAGCTACGAGTTATTTGGCCGCCAGCATCCGTTCTCGTCATAATCTTCGAAGCCGACCAGTTCTCCGATCGAACCTGGGTAGCGCTTTTCTACACATCGAAGAATAGGTGCGAGGTCGGCAATGTTGCAATCAGTGCCATGACGGCCGTTGATCTTCTCCAACGCATAGCTAGCGTAGATATTATCACCCTTCTCCCAGACAAAGGTACATCCGCCGCGGCTGCGCTTAAGCCAAGTGATGGAGCACATCTCACCACCGTAGTAGTGGTCATTGTAGACTGTGTAGATGAGCTCATATCGGCCCATGTTGCCGGGTTCGAGGATGAAGTTTTCGATGATCGTTGCTGTTTGTGCCATGTTTGGCCTCCTTGGTTGGTTCTTTAATATTATACTATGCTTGTTTGTTTGTTGCACGTGGTTGGTGGTGTGCCCGCCCATTCCCGAGAGTAACCAGCTCTCTCACCGGCAGCCTATCGGCTGCCTGTAACACCAACCACGGAGTTATACCTTTGTCAGATCATGCATCGGCACTCGCCAGGTTGCATTCCCAGTGTCGACCTTTGCGAACTTGCGCATCGTCTTTATGACCTTACCCGTAAGGGTGTTGCCGTCGTTGTCTTCGAAGCTGACCTTCGTGCCCTTGAACAATCCACGCTTGGCCGTTCGACTAGCTGCTGCCCGTCGCTGCTTAATGAGGCCGACGATGCGATCATTGAGGAACATGAGTTCGTCCATGCTGCTACCTTCGATCTTGTTTGCGATGTTATGTACTGAATGTGAAATGTTCATGTTTGTTATCCTTGGTTGATTACCTTTATATTATACCAGGCTTAGTAGCCGTTTGCACGAAGCTCGCCGTCATCTGAGAATGAGATATCACCTGTCTCAATCAGCAAGTCCACAGCTACACACGTGTCTTCCCACTCAATCTGGTGCAGCTGCACTAGCCATGTAGCCAGGTTGGCTCCTCGATGGCCGGGGTCAGATATGTCTTCTGAGTGAAGGCGTAGACACAGCAGCGGTGTGTCGATCCCAGGTGAACGCTTGATCTCATCGAAGGCGTCTGAGAGGATCGGTGTTTCACACTCATGGTCTTCGTCTTCATGGTGAGTGGTCTGGCACTTCATGCACATTACATAGTCATTAGTTTCCATCTCCATTAACTTTTCCTCCGCTTAATCTCAACAAAACCAGGTTCTCCGCCGAAGGCCATAGTGTATTCGGCTTTCATCTTCTTTGCTTCTTCGAGAGTGGCGAATGAGTCAATCTCTTCTTTTCCGTACCGGCTGTGCCAGATCAGTACATATTCCATTTTATCTCCATTGGTTGGGGTGGTGTTTATATTATACTATGTTATTTGCTTGGTTGCACGTACGGGATTGTTGGCAGCCCTAGTTTTGTTCGGGTTTGGTTTGCCCGTTTCCAGCCAGGAATTGTTAGGTGCATTTGGCCAGACTTGGACCGCAAACCTTTGCCAAGGCCGCCATTGAATATTGGGTTGCTTGGAACCCAGCACGGGAACTCGACGTCCAAGGGTGCATGGTCCCGCCACAGAATATTGCGGTAACTTGGGCTGATGAAGTAGCCGCAGCCGGAGCCGCCTTTATGCCAGTCAGGCCGGCCGTGCTGGTACATGTGCTTGCGGCGGAGGTGCCACCGCTGGGACTTGCCAGGGTTGGCTTGGATTGAGAGCAGCAAGTACTCAATGCCGCTAAGTTTAACTTGGGGTTCAGCTGTTTGAATCATTTTAAATCCTTGGTTGGGGTGTGGTTATATTATACTAGGTTATCCGCTACTTTACACGAGCCGCGACCAGCCACTCTTTGTACTTATTATACACAACCTCACCTTCTTCTTCCTTAAGAGACCAACTCCAACTATTCACAAAGACTTTGTAGGTGGTCTGGAAGTTAGGGTACTCAGGTGGGTTCTTCTTAATGAGGGTGATGTTCTCCATTTTAATTAAAACGGTACCCTCAGTAGTTGTATTAAACTCTATAAAACTCATTATGTCTCCTTGGTTGGTAGGTAGTTATATTATACTATACCTCTCCCTTAGTTACACGGGAAGACCGCGCCTTTCAGAATCGGCTTGAAGGTCCGGCCGTCATAGAAGTCGGTGAAGGTGTAGAGGCTGAATGGTTTGCCTTTAAAGATTCTGCGCGCGCGATTAATAGCGCCTCGCCTGGTCTTGAGATCGCGCCAGACAAATCGCGCGTCTGTGCCCATGGGTTCTTCTGATCCTGCGTGTACGTAAAAGTTCATATTATCTCCATTGGTTGTTGGTAGTTATATTATATCTAGCATTGAAAAGTGTTACACTTCTTTGAATTCTTTAATCATCTCTGTCAACTCTTTTCGCTTAACCTTCTTTGATTGATAATTGACTCCATCTGGTGTAGATACCAATCCTCGTTGTGATAATCGTTTAAGAAAATTGCTATAGCTACTGGATCGCTTAGCGATTACATATAAGTGCTCGTAGTTTCCAATAGTTGCTGCTACGTGCCATGTTTCATAGTTTGTATATCCGTTCATTTTATCTCCTTGGGTTGTTGGTAGTTATATTATATCAGGTCTTACTTATTGTTGCACGTTTTCGGCTTTTGAAAAGTAGAACCAGCGAGTGGGTCGACCAAAAACATGGGCTGTACGACTGCTTCGCTTCTCCCACCACGTACCGTTAAAATAGAATTGGGTACCTGTTTTGATATCTTTAAATGTCTTCATTATTTGTTCTCCTGTGGTAGTGTTTCGATCCAGTCAACGGTGATGTAACGTCCGGATGTATGGCTTAGGGTATAACTAACTCTAGAGCCGGCCTCTTGTTTACCGTTGGCCCGAACTGTCCGCTTACCTTTACGGCCATCAAAGCGGCCTCCCCGGTAGGTGAAGTGTACTCTGTATCTTTCCATTATGTTTCCTTGGTTGGTGGTATGGTTATATTATACTAGGTTACCGCTGAGGTTACATGACTTAGACGCCGCCTCTGTTCCCGTTGTAGAGTGGACGTTTCCGTGGCGCGCCGTACATCATGCTCTTGTAAGCACTGAGAACGCCCTCAGTGACGTCGTCGCCGTCGTGATCGCACGCGATCTCAATGACCTGACCGGTCGACATGTACAGTCTGATCAGCTGGTCGCCGTCAACTCCGCCGCACGGGTGAGGAGGTTTGCTGCGACGGTATGGCAGGGTAACCGCTGAATACTCGATGTTCGTGATGAAGTTTGCGTTAACGATCCGTTCGTGACCGTGGATATCAATTGTTTCAATAATCATTTAAGTTCCTTGGTTGGGGTGGTGGTTATATTATACTATGCTGTGATTAAAGTTGCACGGGTTTGCCGTTCAAGTCAATCCAGCGGCCGTTTTCAAAACGGACTAGTCGGCTTCGGGCTTCTCGGAGTGCCTGCTTATAGATGCTGAGAGTGCGCACATGACCGGCCGGGCCATACATGTCGTCATGGTCAAACTCGCCGTACTCGATCTGTCCGTCGACGAAGACCTGCAGGTCCGTTGTGCGAGTCTTAAGATCGTCAAGTGGTAATTCTTGGAGGCTCTCGAGTAGTAGTTGATCTTGGTTCTTGCGGAATTCTTTATATTCTGCATCACTCATTATATTCATTCATTATCTCCTTAGGTGGTTGGTTACCTTTATATTATAATAGGTTGTGAGAGAAGTTACACGGGCACAATATCGATCCGCCCGGTTCCGAATGCTTTCCGATATTCATCGGAATATCCGGCATGGATTTGTTCGATAT
>VMHT01205766.1_pt1 | contig 15334 bp, 15 predicted proteins | sample 4693611 | NCBI WGS metagenome assembly VMHT01 (sample SAMN12280063, study PRJNA550983) | marine metagenome | isolation source: seawater sampled from same location over 5 years 0.02-0.2 micron viral filtrate | place: USA: collected off the coast of southern California halfway between the port... ... | reverse complement strand
TGATGATGCAGATTTAGTATTCTTACCCAACAGCGGTGTAGTACGTAAGGCAACTAACGGTACGCCTTTTACAACTTACATATCAGGTGGTGAAGCACGTAAAAAAGTATCTGCTGTTACAGGCGTAAATCATTTAGAAGGCGAGACTATAGCTGTTCTGGTAGATGGCGCAAGTCATGCAGATAAGACCGTTACAAATGGCAGTATCACACTAGATAGAACTGGCGGTGTTATCCATGTTGGGTATAACTATGATTCTTTAGTTAAGACTTTGCGTATGGAAGGTGGTGCAGAAGACGGCATATCACAAGGAAAGATTAAAAGAATACATGGGGTAACAGCACGATTTATAGATACAGTTGGCGCAGAAACAGGGCCAGATGTAGACAATCTTGACCGTATGCCATTCAGAGATAGCAGTATGGCTATGGATGGCCCAATACCATTATTCAATGGTGATAAAGAAATATTCTTCCCATCTGGGTATGATAATGATGCACAGGTTGTTATAAGACAAAACCAGCCCTTGCCTATGACCATACTTGCAATTATGAGAAGGTCTAATACATTCGATGCTTAAACTTAGAACATTTGATAAAAAAGATATAGATAACATAGACTTAGAGTTTGTTATCGAAAAGCAACATAAAGATGCTTTTATCGCACCAGAACGAATACATGGTTATACCTTAACGTATGATGATGTTATATTAGGTATGGGCGGTGTTCATTTTATGTGGGGCAAGGTTGCAGAAGGTTGGTTTTTTATATCTAAACTAGGTAAGGTAAAATACAAATCTGTGGTAAAGCATACCTATTATATGTTTGATGTAATAGAAACAGAAAACAATATTGATAGAATACAGGCTAGTGTTTCAGCAGATGACCCAACAGCAATACGATTTGCAAAATGGCTTGGCTTTGAAAATGAGGGTTTGATGAGACAATATGGTGTGGATGGCGGTGATTATTACCGCATGGCGAGGATAAAGTAATGCCTGATGGTGGATTAACAGCATTAGCCGTAGGTGGTCAGGTTCTTGGCGGTATCATGGGTTCAAAAGGAAACCAAGCTGCTGCTAGGTCTGCACAACAAGTAGCTGAATATAATGCACAGGTTGCTGAGAATGAAGCAATCCTTTTACAAAGGCAGAAGAGAGAAGAAGAGTCTGCGCTTAGAAGGCAGTCTGACAGGCTTATAAGCACCCAGAGAGTCGCTACAGCAACTTCTGGTATCAGAATGTCTGGCAGTCCATTACAGGCTATGGCAGACGCTTATTTCAATACAGAGAAAGATGCAGCTAGAATACAATACGCATCAAGCATACAGCAAATGCAAAAGGAATCAGAAGCAACTTTATCAAGGCTTGAAGGACAAGCAACAGCACAAGCATTAAGAACGCAAGCACAACAATCACTACTTGGTGGGTTTACTAGTGCTGTATCAACTTATGGGAATCTAGCGTAATGCCTAAAATACCATTATACAATCAGGGGGCAGGGCCAACACAAGGACTAGCTGCTGGTCAGTTATCGCCAAGAGCAAGTACAGCAGCCTTTACCGCACCAGGTAGAGCCTTTGCAGGGTTTCAGCAAACACTATCGAAAGCAGGAAAAGTAGCCGCTGACTTTGAACTAGCACAACAAAAGATAAATGCAGATACGCTAGAAACACAGCTTACATCTGACCTTAATGAAAAATTTTCAGAGCTAGAAAATAAACGTATAAGTGATGTGAAGGTATTTGAAACTGAATCAAAAAATATATTTGATGAGTTAAATTCACAGATTGATAATGCTGGTAGAATAAATTCAAGGTTAAAATCTACACTTAAAAACAATTTTAATGCTCGTTTTTCAGCTGCGTCTATCGGTGGTAAGCAAAATGCTTTCACAAGAGGCATTGAAAATCAGGCAGAAAGTGCTGTGCTTGGTTTAAAAGCAATATCTAAATCTATGATAACAAGCCCACAATTTTTTGAAGCTGGGTTAAACGATGCTCAAAATATATTTGAAAATCTGAAAGCATCTGGTGCAGATAGATTAGTAGAATTAAGTTTTGATCAATTCAAATCAGAAGCAATACAAGAAGATTTTGCTGTAAAGGTAAGAACATTTGATACAATAGATCAAGTAAAGTCTCAATTAGAAAACAGCACGACAGATAAAGGATTAACATCTTCACAAATCAGTGCGTATCAAACAATTGCCAATGCACAAATATCTAAAATAAGCAGTGATGCGTTTGATGTCGCTCTGACAGCCATACAAACTTCAAATATACCTTCCTCAGTAGTAGGTGATGTTATTGATAATACTTTTAATACAGGAAAAATTGAATATAACGGAGAAGTAATTGCAGATTTAACTCAAATAGGTAGAGAAAACTATCCAAATCTTCTGGCACAATTGACAAACAGAGCAGATGATGTTCTTGCTGAAAATCTAACTAATCAAAGTGTTTTGCTCAACGCTACGGATGATGTGCTTACTCAAATGCAATTTAATTCAACAAGTCCTTTGGGATTAAGTAAAGAAGAAGAGAATAATGGTAATCTTAATTTTTTAGATAATCGATTAAAAAAAATGGATGCAGCGATAGGAATAAACCCTAATGCAGTATCCGTAGAAGAAGTAGATAGAATTGTTGCAGAAACTTTAAATATTTTATTGGATGAAGATTTAATCGATGGTCAACCTTCTTATTTAAACTTTGGTGAAGACATTGGAAATAAAGCAATAACTGTACTGAACAGTGCAGAAAAATTAAAACAAAGCGTAAGAACTGCTGTTGGAAATGGTGTAGAAGTAACAAACTATTCAAATGCACTTACAAACAATCGTGGTATGTTTGTCAAAGACGGCATCTCATCAGATAATAGAGTTACAGCAGTCAATCAAACAATGGCAAAATTATCAGATGACCCCAACAAACAAGTTGATTTGCTTGCTCGTAATAATGAAACATACGGTGCTTTTACAGCAGTATTAGTAAATGGATTCAATGAAGCATTAATACCAGAATATAATCCATTAGAAGCAGGAGAAAACGACCCTGTTATGCAAGGTCTTGAGCTTTACAGATTGATGGAATTTAGAAATGAATCGATTGTAAGCAATCATTTATCTGACCCAAAAGCAAGAGCATTTTATGAAACAGTCCTTGAATTAGAGCAAAGTTTTTCAACAGAACAAGCTATAGCTACCGCAAAAAGAATTGACCTTGATATTGATATGTCTGTTCCAATGAAAAAAGTAGATGAACAGTTAGCTAAAACATCTGAAGAAATGGCAGATAAAAATTGGTATGCTTTTATTCCTTTCATGGCAGATACAAAATTTGTTCCAGAAAATATCTCAGCTATGAAAGCTGATATAAGAGATTTGGCTGAAATATTTGTTAGAACTGGAATGGAGCCAACAAAAGCAGTTGAAGCGGCTGCAAAAGATTATGGTAAAAATCACAAAAGAATAAGAGGTATGTCTATTCAGATAACTACTGATTTACCAGAAGATATTGAAGAGTTAGCAGATATAGCAGCAGAAGCTGCTATAAAAGTAATTCCAGAGGATGCCTATGAAATAGATGATTTATCTATCGCACCTGTATCAAAAGATAGAACAGATAGATTTATTGTTGTTTATTCTGGTGGTTATCCTGTTCAAGATAAGGACGGTAACTTTATTGAATACGAAGTAGGTAAACCAATCATAGGTGAACAAGTTGGGTTTATGGGTTTACAACCAACTGAAATCGATGGCAGACAAGTGTATCTAGGTAATACACTCAGAGGCATGAGAGATGCTGAACAACTATCTGAACGCACTATTCAAATGACTCGTACGATAGCGATTACTAATCTTACAAAACAATTTAAAACACTTACTGGCCCTTTTGATGGTTTGAGTGGATCAAAAGCTAGAAAATTATTTGATGAAGAAAAAGCAAAAATAAATAATACACAAACTATACCACAGAAAATAGAGCAATCACTTCCAACAGCGTTACAATATTTTAGAAAAGCATTTACCTTAGACAATAAAATTTTAGAATGGATGACTGAAAATACACCAAGTGAAGTAATTATAGATTTAGCAACAAAGGGCGGTGAGGCTGCAATGGAATTTGCTAAAGATGCAGAAATACAAGCAGCTAAATTTAGAAAACAACAGGGAATTGAGTAATGTCTGCTCAAACCATTAATATTTTCTTACAAAGATTACCAGAATATGAAGGCACAAGGTATCATAAAGATTTAAAAGGTATTGAAACTGCACCTTTAGGCATTGTTATTGGAAATCGTGACAATCAAAACATTGCAAAAAATTTAGGTATTACATTAGATAAAAATATATCTGTTAGCGATGCTGAAAAAATAGCAAGGGCAAGAGCAGAGCAAGATTTTACGGAACTTACTAGTTCTATTGGAAATAATTTTACACAATTAAAACCAGAATATCAGGCTATTGTTCTTGATGCTAAATATAATGCTGGTATATTTCCCAAACTTGCTGAAAATCTTAACAACTTCCAAACATCTCCAACCCCAGACAACAGAACCGCTGTTATAAAAGAGTCTAGGAGAGTTGTTGGTGGAAAGCCTGTAAGGGGTTTAGATAATAGGGCTTTTAAAGTTTTATTTGATTCTGGCATTGTATCATCATTAGATGACGTAAAGCCTATCCTTACACTTGCAAATACAACTGATAGACAGCCTACAGCTAAACAAGATAGAGATGATACACTTGAAAGTTTAACATTTGCAGAGTCTGTGCCTGGAACACCAATACCCAAGAAAAAACCAGAGTCTCCATTGCCAGTTGGTAGTATGCGTTTTACTGGTACATCAGAAGCACAACCAGAAGAAAGGCTACCTTCACGGTTTATTGAAACAAGACAACCAGATACACAATCGGTGCAAACCGTTACTGATTCAGAAGAGCCTTTGTCTATCATCGAAACAAGAGAAGAAAAAACCCAACAGGCTGAACCAGAGCCAGATATACAAATATTAGAGCAAAGAGCAGTAGATGAGCCAGTTATAGAAGAGCCTGATAATATTGCTTTACTAGAAAGAAATAAACAGATTCAGGAATCTAAAAATATTCCAGAAATAACACAGCCACCAGACACCTTTAAAAAACCAACAAGAGATACAAATCTTCTTACTCCATCAAGACCCATTCCAGCATCACAGATACGAGCAACAGAAAGAGCTTTTGAAGCAGAAAAGAAAACACTGAGTCTTGATATTGCAAAAAGAGTAATTGATGAAGATTGGGGTCTTTCTTATGTTTTTGAGGGAAGAGAAGAGTTCAAACCAGACCCAGATTTTGAACTAACAGAAAGTTTTGCTAAAGAATTGATAGCCGACTTACCAGAAGATTATCATGCGCCCATATTAGAAAATAGTTTTAGTGAATCACAGGCGCGATTTCAAAGACAGGAAGCATTGAAACAGTTTGCGTTTGATAAAGATATAGGCGAGTTGGGATGGAAAGGTGTTGCTTTGAGAATGGGTGCTGCTGTAGTAGACCCTTTTGCTATAGCAGTAAGTATTGCAACTGAGGGTGTAGCTGCACCTTTGATTTGGGGTAATAAATTATCTAGGCTTGGCAGAGTATTTAGAGGAGCAACAACCGCTGGTGCAACAAACGCAGCCATTGAAGCATATCTTGTAAGCCAGAATGATTTTAAAGATCCATATGATATACTATACGCAATGAGTGCTGGTATTGTTCTTGGTGGCGGTGTGGGTGCATTGGGAAGAACAGATACGTCTGACCCTATGATAAAAGCACTCAGTAGAATGGCAACACACGCAGACAATGCACAAAAGATTGAAACAACAAATGCAATTAAAGCAAACGTATTAGATGGTGATCCGAATAATGAATTATCAGTTGGTGCTGCTGTAAATCCAGATTCTTTGCCAAATCAGGTAAAAGAACTACGTTCTGATATTGATGATGTATTAGATAAAGCAGGAGAGCCAGTAGAAGCAGCGGCTACAAAATTAGGGCCAGTACCACTTAGATTTGATATGGCTGGGTATTTATTAAACAGTCCAAACAGGATAGCTAATTTTTTAGGAAGAATATTACCAGAAGACCCTGTTGGATTTAGAAAAGATAAAAATCTTGTTATACAAGAGTCAGCAGATATTTTAAAAACAAATTCTATGAAATCATCTTTTGCACGATTTTACCAAGTGTATGATACGGCTTATAAAGACTGGGCTAAAGGGCAAGGTTATGGTATTTTTAAAAGAACATTTAATGTTCCTCGCAGAGAGTTTGGAGAACTCGTTGCAGATGCTATCGAAAACCCAGATTTGCCAGTAAGCGCACCAATAAGAACAGCAGCAAATAGACAAGCAGAAATACAAAGAGATTTATTAAGAGCAGCCAAAGAAGCAGGGGTTGAAGGGTTTGAAAATGTACCTGAAAATTTAAGTTATTTTACTCATCTTTGGGATGATTTTAAATTTAGGGATGCATCAGATAAATTTTCCACAGATTCGGTAATAAATTTGCTTACACGTTCTTTGATGAAAGGAACAGAAGATTTGCAAGAAGATGCTGCTAAACAAATTGCAAAAGGAATGTATATAAAATTATCAAGAAGTGCTGCTGGTATGGATGCTGGTGCTGCTCGATTGTTTAATGCAACCGATAGAGATGTTATGAGACAAATATTAATTGATGAAGAATATATGTCTGCTGAAGATGCAGATAAGTTAATGGGTTTATTTTCACAAAAACCAGATGGAACACCAGCTAGAGCAAAACGCAGATTACGTTTTGACATGAACCATGCAGAAACTGCTGTAAATAGAAAAGGTGTTCAAGAAGTATTAAGAATCAAAGACTTACAGGACAGAGACGCAGAGCAAGTATTCACACGATATGCAGCAGAATTATCAGGCAGAAATGCACTTGCTAAAGTAGGAATAAAATCAGAAAGAAGTTTTAACAAATTACTTGATAGAAATTTAGCAGAAGCAGCAGATAGAGAAGGTAACGCTGGAAAAGCAAGAGCAGAAAAAGATAATCTGGTTGCACAAACTATCTTCAATATGATTATCAATAGACGTGCGCCATTGGCAGCTGATGCACAAGGTAATTTTGCTAGGTCAGCTAGGCTTGTTCAAGATTATAATTTTATAAGATTAATGAACCAAGTAGGTTTTGCCCAAATAGCAGAATTAGGAAATGCTCTAGCGATTGGTGGTTTTAGAGGTGTTTTGCAATCTGTGCCTTCTATAAAATCAATGTTAAAAAGAGCAAGAAATGGCGAAATAGAAGACCCAGTAATGAGAGACCTTGAAAGTGTTTCTGGTATCGGCTCAGACAGATTGACAATGCAAGCAATGAATAAAGCAGATACGATAGGTGTTTTTAGTGAGGGCAGAGGAGATTTAATAGATAAAGCATTATTCGGTGGGCAACCCCTTAAAAGAATTACGGCTGACATATCTGGAATGGCCCCAGTAACATTAGCCTTAGAAAGAATGGCAGCGCGTATTGCAGTACAAACATTAACAGATGTCGCGTTTCGTAGCAAAAAACTTTCACGAGCAAGATTGGCTGGTCTAGGTTTAAGTGAAGAAATGTCAGAAAGAGTTTTCAATCAAATTAAAAAAAATGCAATAACACAGCCTTCAACGTTGTTTAGAAATAAAAAAATAAAAGCCATAAATCTTGCACAATGGGATGACACAGAATCAAGAGATGCGTTTACAGTTGCTATTGCACGATGGACAAGAAGAAGCATACAACAAAATGACGTGGGTAATTTAAATTTATATATGACTTCTACTATGGGTCAGATACTTACACAGTTCCGCACATTTATGCTTGTATCTCATGCCAAACAATTTTTACACAACATCAAAGCTAACGATTTTAAAGCATATTCAGCAATGATGTATTCAGCAACATTTGCTGGTTTGTCTTACATGGCACAACAACAAGCAAATGCGATTGGAAGAGAAGATAAAGAAGAGTTTTTAAAAAAAAGATTATCAGCAGAATCTATAGCAAAAGCATCTTTTCAAAGAAGTTCTTGGGCTGCATTGTTTCCTGGTCTAATTGATACAGGGGCTGCTTTCTTTACTGATGACCCAGTTTTTGCATATAGAAGCACAGGGTTAGATACACAATTCATAACAGGAAACCCAACAGTCCAATTAATTAGTAAGGGTATTGGTAGCGCACAAGCTGTTTCTCGTTCCATAATAAACCCGGATTTACAATTTTCACAAGGAAATCAAAGAGCATTAAATACTATAGTTCCATTCAACAATGCTTTGGGTATTAAAAATGCTTTAAACAAGTTAGTTGATATGCGTCCAGAGAGTACAAAAGTAGAGTAGCACTTTGCTGACACATAAAAATAAGGTATAAGGATTTAAGTAGGAGTAGATATGACAGTCAGTAGCACTACAACAAAAGTCAGCTATAGTGGTGATGGCACTACCTCTGCTTTTGCCTATAGTTTCAAGATATTCCTAGATACAGAATTAAAGATTGTTATTAGAACAGATAGCACTGGTGCAGAAGTTACCAAAACAATCAACACAGATTATCTTGTAAGCAATGCTGGTGAGCAAGATGGTGGCACTGTTACGTTTAAGTTTGATACTGGTAATTCTGATGATAGTAATTACGATACAACGGACAGAAGACCACAAAGCGGTGAGACTCTTTTAATAAAACGTGTAATGACACTTACACAAAATACAGACTATACACCCAATGATAGCTTCCCAGCAGCTTCACATGAAGATGCATTAGATAAACTCACATTTATAAATCAACAGCAACAAGAAGAGTTAGACAGAACATTTAAGTTTGCAGAAACTGATACAGGTTCAATAACCATACCTACCTCAACAGAAAGGGCTAGTAAGTATCTGGGCTTTGATGGAAGTGGTGATGTTATTGCGGTGGCTGGAACAGCAGATGTAACACCAATATCCACGTTTGCTGCTACTATTGTAGATGATACGAGCGCATCTGCGGTAAGAACAACTATTGGTCTTGGTAGTTTAGCAACTCTAAATACAGTAGGCTCATCACAGATAGATGCTAATTCAGTCACAGCAAGTGAACTTAATATATCTGGCAATGGTAGTTCTGGGCAATCAATTGTTTCAGATGCAGACGGCTCTTTTAGTTATTCGACTATTTTTCCTTTTGTAGCTGGTATGGTTATTCCCTTTGCTGGGTCATCTGCCCCCACAGGGTTTTTATTGTGTGGCGGTCAAGCTGTAAGTCGCACAACTTATTCTGATTTGTTTGCAGTTGTTGGAACGACGTATGGTGTTGGTGATGGCTCGTCTACATTTAATCTACCAGACTTACAAGGTCGTGTAGTTGCTGGTAAAGATGATATGTCTGGGTCATCTGCCAATCGTTTGACTGACCAGACAGGTGGTTTAAATGGCGATACATTAGGTGATACTGGCGGTACAGAATCACATACATTAACCACTGCACAACTACCAGCGCACAGTCATGGTACAGTAGTAACTGCCGTAACTCCAAGTTTTAAAACTAACACTGGGGATGGTAGTGCGTCTGTGGTTCAAAGTATAAGTGTATCTTCGGGAGCTACAAACACAGGTTCTGGTAGCGCACACAACAACGTGCAGCCAACAATCATTCTCAACTACATTATAAAGATATAAAGCCATGACAGTTACAACAACCACAACGACAAATACATATACAGGCGATGGGTCTACCACTGCTTTTAGTTTTACCTTTGAGATATTAGAAACAACAGATATCAAGGTAATTGTTGTAACAACAGCAACAGGTGCAGAGTCTGTTAGGTCTATAGGTACAGGTAGTACAAACTATGCAGTAACTGGCACTGGTAATGTTAATGGTGGTACAGTCACTTTCGTTACTGCTCCTACGGCAAGTCAAACTGTATTCTTAATGCGTAATATGAGTTTTACACAGCCTACTAATTACAGAGTAAACGACCCATTCCCAGCAGAAACACATGAAAATGCTTTAGATAGAATGGCATTGCAAATACAGCAGATAGGAAGACGATTAGATAGAGCCTTACTTAGACCAGAATCAGATACAACATCCGGCACATTGCCACATAACATTGACCTCAAGGGTGGTGTGTTAAAATTTAATTCTAGCAGTGGTGTGCCAGAGGCAGATAGCACCCTTACATCTGTTGCAACTACATCCGTAAATGGATTGATGTCTAGCAGTGATAAGGCAAAACTAGACGGTATTGAAGCAAGTGCCACAACAGACCAGACTGCAAGTGATATAAGAACACTTGTTGAAAGTGCAAGTGATAGTAATGTATTTACAGATGCAGACCATACTAAGTTAAACGCTATAGAAGCATCTGCAACGGCTGACCAAGATGCATCTGACATAAGAGCATTAGGTTTTTTTGATACATCTAATGATGGCGCATCATCTGGATTAGATGCGGATAAATTAGATGGGCAAGAAGGTAGTCATTATTTAGATGCTGGTAATCTTACAGGCACAGTAGCAAATGCCAGGCTAGATGCACAGCTACAAGATGTGGCTGGATTAGCTGTTACAGATAGTGGGTTTATTGTAGGTGATGGGTCTAACTTTGTGCTTGAAACTGGTGCTACGGTTAGAACATCACTTGGGCTTGGTACGGCTGCTACGTTAGATACTGGCATATCAAATACAAATGTGCCTAAGTTTACGAGCGGTGTAGCAGATGATGACTTTTTGCGTGTAAATGGTACAGCAATAGAAGGACGCTCTGCTGCGGAAGTATTGTCAGACATTGGCGGTATTACAGCTAGTTCTACAGATACTCTGACAAACAAAACGATTGATGCATCACAACTATCAGGCACGGTCTTAGATGCACGATTACCAGATTCTATATCCAGCAACATAACAGGCAATGCTGCTACAGCCACGCTTGCATCTACTGCAACGGTAAGTGATAGCACAGCTAATACAAACTTTCCTGTCGTGTTTCACGATGAATCAAATGCTTTGTTAGATGATACTGGTGCATTACGATACAACCCAAGCACAGGCGAGTTACTTGTGCCAAAATTAACAGTAGCTGGAACAACAACGACTGTTGATACAGTTACAATGAACGCAGCTAATGCAATCGTGTTTGAGGGTGCTACGGCTGATGCCTTTGAGACTACGCTTACAATACAAGACCCAACTGGTTCTGATAAAACTATTACACTTCCAAATGCCACAGGCACTATTCTGTTAGTTGATGGAGATGGCTCTAGTCTTACTAGCGTAAACGCTACCACCCTTGATAGCGTAGACAGCACATCATTCCTACGCAGTGATGCGGCAGATGTAAAAACAAGTGGAAATTTAAGATTTAACGATAGCGTAAAAGCAACATTTGGAACAACAGATGATGATTTACAAATATTTCACTCAGGTACAAACTCATTTATTCAAGATTTAGGAACAGGAAATCTTTATATTACGAGCAATGGTACGCAGATTTTATTAAGAAACACAGCAGATAACGAAGATTTAGCTAAGTTTATTAATGGTGGCGCAGTGGAACTATACCATGACAATAGCAAGAAGCTAGAGACTACATCAAGCGGTGCGACAGTAACAGGGGTGCTTACTGCTGATGGCTTAGACTTAGGTGATAGTGAGAAAATACGACTAGGTGCATCTCAAGATTTAGAGATATATCACGATGGTTCTAATAGTTTTATTAAAGATACTGGTACTGGTGATTTAGTAATAGAAGCAACGCATCTTAGATTTAGGGCGGCTAATGGTGAAACATACTTTCTTGGAACAGCTAATGGTGCAGTAGAACTTTACTACGACAACAGTAAAAAGATTGAAACTACATCAACTGGTGCGACAATCACAGGCACAGCTAAAGCTACCACAGCATTTCAAGTTGATGGTGCATCTTCTGGAAGCGGATTATTCGGTGCGTCAGGTTCATCTGGTGGCGCAAAAATTAATGCCAGTGCAGGAAGTGACGCTACAACTTTTATAGATTTTGATGCTCCTGATATTAGTGCTAGTGGGGGTGATATATTTTATAGGTTTGGACGAGGTACTACAGAAGCCACTGATGAATTAAGTGCATTAGTTTTTTATGCACATGATAATGGTAATAATCCTGTTTTCCAAGTTACAACAAACTCTGATCTAACATTAACTTCTTACGATGCTGGTGCTACAGAAAACCCCACACTAGATTTATACAGAAACAGTGCAAGTCCTGCCACAAATGATAAACTTGGTCATATCAATTTTAGTGGTGAAAATGATGCTGATGAGAAAATCGTATATGGAGAAGTGGAGGGTCAAACTACATCAGCCGCAGATGGTAATGAGTACGGTGCTGTTAATATAAGTGCAATGATAAATGGCACATTCACACAACATTACAGTGCTATTTTTGGAGAAAATAGATTCAGTAGAAACATTCGCTTAAATACTGGAATTAATTTATTGTTTGAGGGGGCTACGAATAATAACAACGAAACGACCCTGACTGTCACCGACCCCACAGCAGACCGCACCATAACATTACCTGATAGCACAGGCACTGTTCAATTAACTAGTTCATCAGACAGACGTTTAAAGAAAAACATAGAACCAGCATCATCTGCATCTCAGAAAATAGATGATATCAATGTCTATCAATTCGACTGGATAGAAGATAACAAGCATGAAGATTTCGGTGTCGTAGCACAGGAGATGCAAGAGGTATTTCCTGACTGTGTAGCAGTACAAGACCCAGAGACAGGCTATCTTGGAATAGATTACAGCAAGCTCGTTCCTGTGTTGTTAAAAGAATTAAAAGATTTAAGAGCAAGAGTTGCTGATTTAGAGAATAAAGATGGATAAGTTAACAGCACATGAAATGATTTGTGAAGAACGCTACAAAGGTCTAGTTGAGAAATTAGAGGACATGAACAAGCGTATGTGGCGGTTAGAAGGATTGACGATGGTATCAACAATAGCGGTGGTAGGAGCAGCTGTAACAGTGGTTACGTTGATAGTGTAATGGTTGACCCAATTTCAGCAATGGCAATCGCTGGTACTGCTTTTAATGCTTTAAAAAAAGGTGTATCCATTGGTAGAGACATCGAGAGCATGGGCAAAGACCTCTCTCGATGGATGTCTGCTGTATCTGATGTAGATAGAGCGCATCATGAGGCAAAAAACCCACCTATATTTAAAAAACTATTTAATGGTGCATCTGTTGAGCAAGAAGCTATAGAGTTATTTACTCAGAAGAAACAACTTGAAAATCAAAGAGATGAATTGCGTAAGTTAATATCTTCTATGTGTGGGCCTAGTGCTTGGCAAGAACTCATTCGTATGGAAAAAGATATTAGGCAACAACGCAAAGAAACTATTTACAAGCAACGTGAAGCTCGTAAACATTTCATGGAAGCAATAGCAATTATATTTTTAGGAATAACTATTGTAGGTTTCTTTGTCTTAATACTTTATCTTTGGCATAACAAAGGCTAGACATGATACAAAAGAAATTAGAAAAAGATAGTAAATACAGTTACTTAGATGTAGATGGTGACGGTATAGTTGATGATGATGAAATGCGTTTACATGACATGGAGATGCAAGACAGAAAAGAAAATGCACAACTCCGCAAACTAACAGCACAAAGACGCATGGCAACAGCCGTGTTATGTTTTATGGCTGTATATACTTTGTTAATGTTTGCGCCTTTTGTTCCTGATACACGTATCAAACTACTTACTGATTTGTCAAACTTGCTGTATATAACAGGCGGTGGTATAGTAGGAGCATACATGGGTGTTAGCGCATGGCTGAGTAAAAAATGATAGAAATACACCACAATGCAGAGATAGCGTGGGTGCTTGTGGTAGCAGTGTGGGGTAACAACGGTATAGATTGGCATCCTATTGGTCAGATGGTATTGCAACAACCTATGTTAGAACAGCAATGTAATTGGTTAGCAAGAGATGAAATGTGGGAACAATTTTATGGTAACCAATATTACAAAATGACTGCTCAATGTTATCCAGAGGAGTAGCAAATGATACAAGCATTGATAGGGCCAGTAACAGGATTATTAGATAAGTTTGTTGAGGACAAAGACCAGAAGAACGCACTTGCCCATGAAATCGCCACACTTGCAGAAAAACAAGCGCACGAAGCGCAACTCGCCCAAGTCGAAGTCAACAAAGCAGAAGCCCAGCACAGGTCAATATTTGTTGCTGGATGGCGTCCCTTTACAGGATGGGTCACTGCGTTCGCGCTTGCGTACCACTTTATCATTACTCCGTTTATTCTTTTCGCAACTGCGATTGCTGGTATTGAAATACCTGAACTACCTAGTTTCGACATGGAAACCTTAACAACTATTCTTCTTGGAATGTTAGGTCTTGGTGGTATGCGTAGCTTCGAGAAGTTTAAAGGAGTATCTAAATGAGAAAGTTTGCCAAAGTTGCTAAGACAAAAAAAGGTGTGCCAAAGAAATATGTTAAGGGTGCAAAGAACCCTAAGAAAAGAGAAGCAGAGATAAAGCGTACCTCAAAGTTATATAGACAGGGTAAACTTACACCGGCTATGATGGATAGAATCAGTAAGCAGAGGAGCAAAGGATGAGCAAAGCAGCCGTTGTAGCAAAGTATTCTAAGTCATCTGGTATATCTAAAGGCACGTTAGGTAAGGTATATCAAAGAGGATTAGGTGCATATTATTCTAGCGGTAGCAGACCCAAAGTATCAGCACATCAGTGGGCAGCTGGGCGTGTTCGCTCATTTGCAACAGGCAAGGGTGGCGCACGTAAAGCAGATGCAGATTTAATCAGAGGCGGTAAAAAGAAAAAGGCAAAAAAGAAATGATGACAAGACAGCAAAAGGCAAAGGTCAAAAAGGTAGCTTCTGGCTTGCGTAAGGCATCACGTTCTCATGCAGGGCAAGCTAAATCACTTACATCTATGTTAAAGAAAAAGGGAAAGAAATAATGCTAGGTAAAAAACTATCGCCGAAACAAAAAAAACTTGCTCAAGTAGCATCACCGCGCAATAAAATAACTGGTGCTGATTTTAAGAAACTTAAAAAGAAAAAGAAATGAACCTAGATAAATTAAGAGAAGAGTTAGCTGAAGATGAGGGGTGTAAGTACGAGATATACCTTGACCATCTGGGCTTGCCTACGTTCGGGATTGGACATTTAATTACCAAAGATGACCCAGAATGTAGCATGGGAGTTGGCACAGTTATAGAACAAAGCCGTGTACAATCAGCATTTAATCTTGATATAACAGTTACTATAGAAGATTGTCATAGGTT
>VMHT01206598.1_pt1 | contig 15336 bp, 14 predicted proteins | sample 4693611 | NCBI WGS metagenome assembly VMHT01 (sample SAMN12280063, study PRJNA550983) | marine metagenome | isolation source: seawater sampled from same location over 5 years 0.02-0.2 micron viral filtrate | place: USA: collected off the coast of southern California halfway between the port... ... | reverse complement strand
CCACCACGTGGTCCTACACCAAATTTTATCTGACTTTTCTCAGTTTGACCATTGAATTGTATGGCATCTACTCCTAATGTGTTAGGGTAATTTGTGGTGAAATCATTTTGTGTGGCACGATGTGGTATCAAATACCAATAACTGTCTTTGTTGCCATCTGTTTCACCTCTGGCGTATTGTGTGCCCCACCAAGGTAGTTGACCATTGATGTTATATTGTTCACGATCAATAGTTCCTAGCCATTTGATCACATTATTGTCCAACACCCTGTCTGTGGCCGCACTACTGCCTGTGTAGTTTGCATAAACATTGGCGAAAGGTGTTAGATTGCCTGATGTGTTTGTGGTCATTGAAACACTAGCAATATTGCTTATGTCATATGTGTCTTTCTTGTTCCAAGTATTACTGCTGGTGTCATAATCGTAGTACACGTCAACAGAATTGGTGTCAGTGTAGACATAAGTTTGATTGTTATAACTGTCAAACCAATTAGTACCTGGATTAGAATTAACGGCACCTGAACTTTGATAATATCTGGCACCCATATACACAGGATCATAATCTAAATCTCTCACTGTGATTGCGTTGTTCAATGACACACTAACAGGTGTGCCTGGATCTTGGCTATCAACATAGTTTGCAGATATTGTGGCAGTGACTGTGGCGTTTGAATGCAAGTTAAGGTCCATATTTGCCAAAGCAGTATTCACATTAGACAATGAATCTGTGTAAGACCATTGTCGTGTGCTGGAATCAAATGTGCCAGCGGTAGAAGTTATTGTGCCTATGTCGTGACTCAATGAAACTGTGGCTGTGATATTTGAACTGACATTGGCTGAGTCTGGATCTGTTATGCTGAAGCCAAATTCAAATGGTGTGCCACTCTTGTAGTTGTCTGAATCATATATCATCAAGTTGTCCGTCAGTAGTGTTATACTGCCTGTCTCTTGTACTGGTGTTATGTCAATTGCACGAACTTCTGAATCTGTCTGTGTTTGACCTTGTACCTGTATCTGATAGGTCAGCGTGGAATCTGTGATTGTGTCTGTTCCTGGTTGATATTTGAGATTGGCTGTGAAGTCATCAATCTCACTTTGTGTGCCAGTGAAAGACAACACACCAGTTGTACTGTTCCATTCATTGTTGGCTGTTCCTGATATTGAAAATGCTAAGATCTGACCACTGCTTTGGGTAGTCACTGTAAGCGTACAATCATTGGCTGGTGATGCTCCACCAAGATCTGTGCCTGCGATTGTTATTGTGTCAGAGAAGGCATAACCTGAACCTGCTTGATTGACACCATTTGACAGATGACCCACTACACCTGAAGCATATCCTAAATAATTATTGCCAGATTTTCTTAAGTTAAAAGTGGCCCCTGATCCTGAACCTGATGTGGTTCCTGATACTCCTATGTAAGGAACAAACAGTTCGCCAAATTCTCCTGCACCATTACCTAATGAAGCAGTGGTTGAAACTGTGACTGACAAGTCAATGGCTCTGTTGCCTGTTGAGTCAGCAATGATTGTGGTGCTTGGCATACTGTTATTGTAGGATAATGCATCTTCTGTTATGGTCACATTTGATGACACAACAAGATTGTCAACTGTGCCTGTGTTGGATATTGCAAAGTTGTTTCCAGAATAAATCTTTTTGAATGTGCTGTAATTGGTGTTTATGTTGTGTGTTAATGATGTACCGTCTGGTGCCCTGTACACGTCTATATCATAAACTAGATCTGAAATTACATCTGGATGTGGAAAAAAATTAAATGCACTTGTAAGTGCCGTATTCACATTGGCTTTGCTACCTTGTACTATGTAGGCATTGGCAGATATGCTGGCTTCTGCTCCTGTGCCTGAATAGGTATGAATATTAGTAGTACCATTTATCACTAGATCACCAACATTGGCTGACTGGTCAATTACCACAGCATATATTTCTGTGGTACCTGCGTTGTTGTCTGCTGTGTCACCAATTACTAAACTTGGTAATACATTTGTTGACTTTGTGTTTTCAACATAGCTAAATGCCTGTTCTCCTGAAAATTCTGGTGTTTGGTTTGTGACTGTTGTGGCCACTAAAGTTGTTGGTGTTGCAATTGGTAGAGATGGTGAAGAAGCTACACTTATGGAAAGTGTGTCCGCTTCAATCCCTTCTAGGTCTGTGCCACTGGTGATTGTTGTTGGGACATATGTGCAAGTTGATAATGCTGTATTCAAAGTTGTTATGTTGTTGGTTGCTATCTCATCTCTGTTTATCAAAGAAGTCACTATTGATGCATCAGGATATGTAATTGATCCTTTTGCCTTGTCATATGTTATCGTAGCTGTGAATGTGACTCCTGGCTGTGTGAATGTAGGTGAAATGGCAATTGTTCCCAGACTTTTACCTGTGGCATTAAATGCTGAACCTTCATTTTCAATAAATGCAGGTGCAGATCCAGATTTTGTAAGTTGTAAAGTATTATCTATTGTTGTTGTTATTGTTGTTGTATTATTATTAATTCTATTATCTTTGTCACTGCTTATATCAATTGTAATTGTTTGTCCTTGTAGAGCATTTAGATTTGTGGTTGGATTTGCAACAAATAATGGTTTGTATTGTAGATCACCTAACACTGAATTCAAATTTGTGACATTGGTTGTGGTCAACACATCTTTGTCTGATGCACTGGTATTCAAGAAACTTGTATCATTATATGTTATACTACCAATTGTTTTGTCATAAGTGATGTTGACTGTGTAATTTGCTCCACTGTCTGCATCATTGATAGAAAATGTACCAAGTGATTTTGTTGTACCTGCCACCGCTTCACTTTCATTGTGTTCAACTGTGGTAGATGGAGAAGCTGTAAATGTTGAATCTGATACACCAATTATTGAATGTCTAATTGTTTTGTTTAATACAGACTTGTCTGTGCTTGATACACCAACATTGGCATCTAGTTCTATTTGTAGTGTGATGCTATCATTATAATCATTTGGCACGGTCAATCCCAACCCTGTAGAACCATTAAATGCGGTTGCTAGGTCAACATCACTGCCACTTGCACTGGTTGAGGCAAATGTCACTGTGAATGTTGCCGCTGATGTGTCTAGAGTGTTTCCAGTTATACCAGCTGTGCCTGAAGCAAAACCTGAAACGGCACTTACGGCATTTGGATCAAACCATTTGACTGTAATGGTTCCTTCCACGTAAGGACTGAATTGTGTAAAGTTAATTGGTAATCTAATTGTTGCCATTATGAAGACTCCGTGTATGATGTTGCTATGGTGTTGAATGATAGATTATAACCAAAGTCAAAACCTAAATCAACTACACCCCATTTTTCATTTTCATATCTTTGTGCAACCACTTGATATTGGTATGGTGCTGTTTCAGTGATGCTTTGAATTTTGTATATCTTTTCTTGTTGGAAACTTTTTGTTGGTGCACTAACTATCTCAACTAGATTAAATGCTTGTCCTTGATAGGCAGTTAAATTACCGTGGTCTTGATTAATATCTCTCAATCCAGTAGTTGATGAAACTGTTATTTGATTGGTTGATGCACTAGCCACTGTCGCTGTTGTTTCAAAAACAAGATTATCTGATATGGTTTGATTAAAAGGTGCTAGTGTGCTTGTACCTTCAAGTGTTGCGTTATCAATGAATATCTTATAACTCTTTGTTGGATCTAATTCAATTGTTGAGTCAATTGTGATTGTTGTACCACTGATGCTTTTTATTCTTCCACTATGTTTTTTTCCATCATCTTCAAAATGTGTAAAGTAAATTAAATCACCTGGTTTTGAATATACGTGATCTGCACCTGCTGTATATTCTACAAATTCTTTATCATTTTTACCATTTTCAGCCAAATATCTTGCGTGTCTTTCTGCTTGGTGTTTATTTGTTATACCTTGCATCACTACTTCTTTTGATACAACAGGCATACCAGTATTCAGTTGATCTCTTAGTTCAGCAAATGCAATATCTTGCTTAAACATTTTTCTTTCATTATTGTATTTTACATAATAGGTATTTGTTTCTGGTAAATGATTTCTACCTGTAAGTTTTACATCAATACAATTAGATTGATTTACTACTTTGACAGGATTTTGTGGTTGGTCTTGATATATCATCATATAACCATTATGAAAATAATATTGTGCATTCATATTGTTCAATATCTTTTGTAATGTTTCAAATTTGTTTGAAGCTTGATCTAGAACTGAATTAAATGTATATCTTTTCTGTGTGCTTGTTGCACCAGCTGAATCTCTTATTGTTAATGTGTTTTCACATCTGTCTTTTGCATCTTTTAATTGGTGCCTTAGATAATTTGTTTGTGGATCATTGACCGCTGTTGCAGTTTGAGATATATCTGCAATCATTTCTCCCATACCATATCTTTTAGACGTAATAAAATCATACGCCACGTCTGCTGTAATATTTGTAAATGTATCACTTGAACTTATAGCACCTGATCCTGATTGTGTTCTAACCTTCTTACCTTGATATATGAAACTAAAACTTGTGTCATCATCTTTGTCTTCAAATTTTACTGGTCTTGGATAACTTAACTGCACCAATGAAGTGTGTGGATAAACTACGGTATCAATCATATTGCTATCTCCATCTCTCATTGCATCTGTGACCCAATCTGTGTCTTGTCCTTGATTGAAGAAAAACGATTCTCCACCTGTTGTAGGTAAACCTGTTGTTGTCTCTCTCAATCTACATACTTCACTGAATGCCGTGTCTGTTGTTTCTGTTCTCACACAGGCCTGCAATACAAATTCCGTAGTAGTGTTTGTAGTTGGTCTAATCTTAAATCTTTTTGCCACTTCCTTAACATATCTGCCAGGTCCCCAAAAACAAAGAAATATAACATTATTAACATCATCATTGAATATGTGTCCACCTGTACCCATAGTTGATGTGGCGAAGTTTAAAGTGTTTGAGTGATTGTATGCACTGAAGTTTGGATCTGTTGTGTCATTTGCACCTTTACCATCTGTCCATAATTCTTTGTAATGATCAGACAATGTTGAGGCTGAAGTGGCACTATCTGTGAAGTAATCAACTTCAACTATACCTACAATCCTAGCATCAGTTGATGGTACTCCTCCTACAACTTTAGATAAAGATTTTGAAATTGCAATATCCCAATCAACACCATCACCACCTGAGGCACCAAATGCTCTTGTCATTCCAGTGTTGTCTATGTTAGTTTGGAATGCTGTAGAAGTTATTGCGGAAGTGTTGCCACCAATTGCTAGGCCAAACCAAGTGAGTTCATAATCTTCCATACCAGTCATTGTTATTGTGCTCAGCTGTGCCTGTGTGCTTGATGCCGCTGTATGGAATACAACATCAGTGTTGAAAGAAACTCCTAGTGTTGCTGAAGCTGTTGTCTCTGGTGCTTTTACAAATATTGCCATATTACACTGACCTCACTAATATTCTTCCGCCTGAGCTTGATGCTCCAGCTGTTCTGTAATACAACATCCGTGGTGTTGTGTTTGATGTTGTGATAGTGTATGTTCCGTTTTCTGTTTTTGCTGTGCCTGATGCAACATTGGTACTTGAAACTCCAGTTGTAAATTCATCAGTGAAATTTTCAGTTATGAAAAATCCTTGTCCACTTCCAAGACTGTTGCAAGTGAAAGTATATGTGACTCCATCATACATAAGGATATCTGGTCTAGCAATAGTATCTAAAAATAAACAAGGTGAAGAATAGATAGTATCATTTGCTCCAGATGTGCTACCAAATATTGCACCATTTTTCCACCAACGGAATGGTGTGTCATCTGCTCTGGTATCTGTTGCAAGTGTGACTGTGTATGCTGATGCGTGTGGTATTATCCAAGTTGCTGGATCAACATTGGTACCAAATGGATTTGAATCAGTTGTCGTAAACAATCCAGCATCATTGAGTATGTCATTGATGTGTTTACCTTGGAATTTGTCAGTGTTATTGTCATATTGTAAAACAACACCATTTGTTAATTCTGTTGAAACATCTGATAATCCTTGCAAGAAACCTTTCCTTGAAACATTGTCAGCAAGATTGGTCGTTGAACCTTTGAATAAAGAAATATCTACATCTTTGTTTTGTTGACTCATTTTTTCATTTGTGGCCCAATCTGTCGCTGTGCTTGTTCTTTGTTTTATTTCTACACCATTTAATTCTGTGAGACCTGTGTCTATATCTTCTAATGGTCTGTTGTTTATTACCACGTGATTCTTCACTGCTGATTTAATTCCATTACAATCACCTTCACTTACTAAAACTTTATAATGTTTGAAGTTTACAATATCTTTTTCTACAGATCCTGTTAAGGTTGGAGATGCTTGTGTCACACCTTCATCTATAACAATACCTTTGGTAAGAACTGTTCCATACACAATAGGTACCTTGACTGAAGTTGTGTCACCTGCTCCAGCTGTGTAAAATTGTTGTTCAGCAACATCACCAGCGATAGTATTATGATCTCTGTTTCTAATAATTTCCGCATTGTTCTGTGCGGCATTAGACAAATTACTAAATGTGTTTCCTGTTTGTTTGATACTACTCATTTGTTTGTGTTCCTGGTGTTCCTGCTCTAAATTGTCCCATAAAAGGCAACACTGAAGTTGCACTTCCAGAGGCCCATCTTAGCCTACAAGCTCTTATGTTTTTAGAACAATAATCTTGACTTGCTGTACTTGTTGAATTGTTTTCTCTGTCAAAGAATCTTGTGTCATTGTATCCACTGTCTCCATTAGTTTGTTGTCCATATGGACAACCACCATCTGCTACTGGAGTATAAACAAAAGATCCTGCCACGTGACTTCTATATCTTAAACTACATAAACCTGTTGGCATTTTTCTATTTGTTTCTGTTTTTTGTTCAAGTCCTAGACTTGGTGTAAGTTCTAAAACATAACTCTTGTCATCTGCATCTAAAATACTGTTTACAAAAAATCTACTCTTAACACCACTCAATAAAACTTTGTCTGCTGTTATAGATCCACCAACTTCAAATCCCCAACTGCTGTCTGCGTTGTAGTCGTGAAGTGTAAGGAATCTTGTCACTGTTGTTCCACGAAATGGAAAAGGTGGTAAATGTCCTAAACCTGTCCAACTTGTTATTAATGAAGACACATTAGATAAAGCATCAAATGTTGATCTATTCACTGTCAATGTTGGCTTGTTTGGTCTTTCATTTAATGCACTAGAAACACCTGCTATTGAAATAGCACAATGATTGAATGTTGTTCCGTTCATTACAATATCAGAACCATTTGATTGTCTGTGATTTGTTATTTTTACATCTGTAGAAACAGCTGAAAAGAATCTTGGTTTGATTGTTGAAAAATCAAATTTATATAACTCAATAGGTGTGTGCTGATTTATGTTTTTTGAGTCATTAATAAAATTTGGCATTATTTGTCCTCTACTAACACCGCCGTGAATGTGTGTAGCAAAGGACCAGATAACACTTCATTGAATTCTCTGACGTAATAATTTCTCGTTGTGCCATCAGTAGGTGATGTTGGTGCTGTTATTGTTTGACCTTTGCTGTAAAATTCATACCATTCTCTTAAAAGGTTGGCATCTGTTGTGTTTAAGTTTTCGTGAACTATTGTGTAAATTCTTGTTAAGTTGTTTGGTCCATCTGGTATCCTTTGAGAAAAACCATCTGAGAAATTTATAATGGTCATTCTATTTTCTGTATCAACAGTTGAATTGACACTTGGTCCAACAGATATAACATTTGAATTTGTGTCAGTTGGCGATGGATGAACTGCTGATGCTGTGTTGGCCATTATGCAAATCTCCCTTGTGTTGACATTATTTTAATACTTTCTTCTAATACTCTACCAGCCATTCTGTTTAAATCAGTTTGTGTGACTGTGCCTGATGAACTTGTTCCTAGGTTTCCTGTAATGTTAAAATTAAACACAGGAGAAACACCTGACTTATCTTTTGATAAAGGTGTTATGGTTGCAGGGCCAGTTATTAATTCTGGACCAGATTCGCCAGCTATACCAAATTTTCCTTTTGGTAATTTTCCGCCTTTGCCAAAGAATCCTCCAAATAAACTCATTGCAGGTCCAATTAGACTACCAAGTCCTCCACCTGATCCTCCACCAAATCCTCCGCCTGATATTAGATTGCCAAGCTGTCCTGATATGGCTTGTGATCCTAAATCAATTAACGCATCTTTGAAACTTTTTGTTCCTTTCAATACACTAGACAAATTACTTGATACAGAACTTTCCATTCTACTAAATGATCCTGAAACTTGTGATGTTGCTCTATCAACTGGATTAACTAATATCTCTTGTAAATTGCTGTCACTGAATTCTGTTCTCATTATCTGAGTCGTGCCTTCACTCATTGATTTTGTTGAAGCTATTGTGTCTCTTTCCATTCTATGGAATTCTCTCAATACTCCGTCAACCATATTAGGAACAATTGATCCACCTACTACTTCGTGTTCAGTTTCGCCAAACCAACCTGTGACTCCTTCATACAAACCTTTCACAGAATCAACGGCTTCATCTTTCATTTCAGTGAACTTGCCTGAGACTTTGTTTTTAAATTCTACTATGCTGTTTCCAACTTCTACCAAAGTGTTCTTCATTGATATGAAAGCATCTATTGTTGATGTCACTATGTCTACCACTACTCTGATGGCATCAAATAACAAACCAAATGCATCTATCACAAGATTCAAACCTTGTCCTAACAGTCTACCAAGTCCACCAATCAAATCTTCATTGCTGTCTATAAATTCTCCTAAACCACCTGTTGCATCTGCAAGACCATCTAGGAATCCACCTTTGCCCTTACCACCAAATGCCACAGCCGCTTTCTTCATACTGTCACCAAAGTTAGAAAATCTTGTTGATAATGATTGTAGGGCTATTTCTGTTGCACCACCAAATCTGTCATCAAATCCTTCAAACAAAGCATCTCTGATTTGTTTGGCACCTTCTGCTGTTTTACCTAAGTTGGAAACTTCTAATCTTGTAATACCTAATTTTTGATTTAACACATCAAATACAGGTAGACCTCTGTCTTGTAATCTTTGTAATTCTTCTAGACCCAAACCACCTTGCATCGTTCTGGTAAACAAATCAATTGATGATCTAAATGCACCAACTTTGTCAGTTGATACGGAAGCCGCATCTGAGAAACTCAATAATAGTTCTTCAGTTGGTTCAATACCTGCACCTTTTAATTGTGTAAATGCTGATGTGATTAGATCAATGTCTAAGGGCAGTTTACCTGCTATGTTTTTGACTCTTTCAAAAGCCGCGGCACCTTCGTCCACACCTCCAAATACCGCATTCAAGGCCAATTGTAAATCTTCAAACTCTGCTGATGTCTGTGCTACTTCTTTAATCAATAAACCCAAACCAAGACCAGCAATAGCACCTTTTACTCTTGAAAAGGCCAATGCACCTGCTGTTCCTGTGTTGCCAAAACTCTTGTTGACTCCACCTAGGTTTGTTTTAAGTTTATTGACTGAATTTACAGCACCTGAACTATCAACGGTTATCTTAAGATTTACTACTTCTGTTGCCATTTTTTAGTATCCTTCTTCATTTGTTTCTCCTGCTGTTTGTGTGCAGTTGAAACATACTCTCTATCCATTTCTTGGATAATAGCAATGAATTCTTGTTGATCCTTTATGCCACACCATTTGCAATAATGCAAAATTGAAGGAAATGGAATAAATCCAACTCCTCCACTTGTATTTAACCTGTCATTGGCTAAAGAGTTATAAGCACTTACATAGATATCTAAGTGTTTTGGATATGTAGGTGCTCTGTTTTGAATGGCTGGTATATGACTATGAGGCCCCCACTCTGCCATCCATTTAGTGAGTGAGGTTAGGACTTTTTTTTGTCGTCAACTACTTTTTTAATTGCAGTTGCCACTTTCACTGATTCAGCATCTACAAAGTTTCTGAATTGTTCATAGTTGGTCAACATCTCTTTGGCTTTGTCGTGACTGTATGCACAAGGTTGTCCTTTGTCTTCAACCTGTTCCCAATCTAATAAGATAGTGTGGGCTTTGATTTCAGATTCAATTTCTACCACTTGTTTTGCTGTGAGTTTGTCCAAACCTCCACCTTGTAGTTCATTCATTTTGAACATCTCAAGAGTTTTGTTTTTGAAGGCTATGTTGTTTGCTGGAGCGATAAAGAACTTTGCATTTTGGTGCTCCACCCATTGTGCATTTGTTTTTGGATCCGTAGATCCGTACTGTTTTGTAAAATCCATACTTCTAATCCTCGTTTGTTAAACAAGTATTTATATGGTATTATTATGCTTGATTTTTAACTAGAGCTACTGTGAAATCATCTGATCCAACTGTTGTCTTAACAGCTTGGAATTCAAGTTCCATTAACACATCTTCATCATTACCACCTGCTAAAACTTGAGCTGATGTTAAGATAACTTCTGGCATATAAAATCTGTAATTGTTTGTTGAATCACCAATTTGAATTTGCATACCAAATCTTGTTGTGTTGATGTAGTTGTTGAATAATGTTTGTGAGTCTGCGTGGTTGGCATACACAGTCAACGAACCTGTTGCTGTAAATCTACCTGCACCAATGCCTGCTAAATTAGTTGTTCCAATTTGTGTTTGTGCTCTTAGACCATTATCAAAACTTAATGAGAAAGCAGTTGGAACCACACCAGTCAATTCAGCATAATCACTTGATGTTGTAGATGCCGCACCAGTGTTGAATTTGACGTTTGTGTTTGTGTCTACTGTTGTGAATGGTTGTGTAGTTGTTGTCAATGTAGAAGTTAGTGTTCCACTGCCTGACATAGCATTAATTTTAGAACCTACGAATCCAACTGTGCCTGTCACAAATGAACCTGACTCTGCTGTTAGTTCTAAAGTGTTTGGAACCATACCTTGGTATAGTTGGAAGAAGTTTGTTGATCCATCTGTTGTTTTCTTTTCAATTGAATAACTTGTTTGAGTCGTACCATTGAAGTATACATTAGTGTCTGTCATATTGTCAGTAGTGTTTGCACCTGCAACACCTGATTGTAATACTGATGTTATTAATGCGTCAACTGGACCATCTGCTGAGAATTCAAATTCAATGTCACCTTCTGCTTGTGATGATACTTTGTTTAAATCTGAAACATTTCTAGATGCATCAATCTCTTCAGAAGCTATTGTTGAAACAGCTGGAACTATACTTTCAGCTGTCACTCTAAGACTTGCTACTGTTCCTGATGTTGCACCTGCTAAAGCATCTTCTTTTTGAATTGCTATTGTTGTTAAACTTGCACTTGGTATTCCCATTGTATTGTTCTCCTACTTGTATTTATGTTTGATGACGAAAATACGGAATGTCTAAATTGACCTGATAAAAGCTATCTAGATCCTGACTACCCGCTGACTCACCAACCACAGTCATACTACAAGCTCTTGTTGTAATATCACTGAAATTTACTATATGATATATTGTTCTAATTGATTCTGCTAAAGTCCTTGCTCTTTGTGTTCCTGTTCCTGTTTTAACAAATACTTGGACACTTATAAGTCCTTCTTGTCTTGAAAATTTTGAACCCAATTCTGCTTGAATAGAATCATTGGTTAAGATTGTTAGGCTGACCCATTCATCTAATTGTTCTGGTGTGTTCACAGTATTACCAGCATTGTCAACCAAACCAAGTACATTATCAAATTGGATATAAACTTCAGATAAGTTGTCAACTAATCGCTGTTCAATGCTGGCTCTCTCTGCTTGAAAGGTCATCTATTTCACTGCCTTTCTAACGATAGAGTCTGCTCTAGTTCTTAGACTTTGAACAGTCTGTGCCGCCATTTTTGATGGTCTTGTTGTTGAAGATCCGTTTTCTACGAAACCTGCATATGGTGTATCATTTCTTATTTCAGACACACGACCAAATTTTGCATTTCTTGAATTCCAAGCACCTTGTAATTTACCAGTGTCAACTGGTGTTTTAGATTTTGCCGTTTGTTGTCCTTCAACAGTGAAACCTTCTTGAACTTGATTCATTATACGATCAATTCTTTTCAATGCTTGTGGTATTGTCAAAGCCATATTATCTTTCCCTTATGTGTAATTTATGTAAAGCTGACACAGGATCTCTTTCAACTTTATAAACTTCATAATCTGCAGATTCAAAATTTACTCTGTCTTGTGGCTTTGGTGTTAATGATAAATCTTTTCCAGGAATCAACATCTGTCTATCTGTTGTCTGTGCCAATCCTGCATTTATGTTCTCTTGTTCAAATCTTGTGATCAATGCTGTCAATGTTGTTTCAGTTGTTGTCTCAGTTGTTGCACCTGTTGTGGCATTGTATCCACCTGATGAAACTTGAGTGTATGTCACTGAAACAGGTATATCACCTAAGGCCTTAAAGGCACTATTTGTTGCTGATTGTATAGCAGATTTTAATCCCATCTGGACTAACTCCTTACTAATCTATTTTGACCTATACCAGATGTGCCTGCATTCAATGATGGAATGTAATCTCCATATTTTCTTAACATTGAAAATACACTTGATCTGATAACACCTTTTGAAATTCTTGAACTCTGATCCATTGTTAAACTGATACCTTGAACCATTAGTTGTTTGAATCCAGCAGTATCATCATCAGCAGTTGTGTCTTCTGAATGTAGTATTCTTGCAAATTCTGATGTTGCTTCTTTTACAAATTGTGGAATGGTATCTCTGTCTAATGTGTCAAATAAACCTTGTGCATATTTTCCATCTTTCAATACACTTGATCTTGGCCATTGTAATGCTTGATCGTGATTCTTTTTATAACCTAAAAATATGAAATGTTCATCAATCAGTCTTGTTGCCATAGCAAGAAGTCTTTCTTTTTTGCCATCGTGTAATGCTGACCAAGTTTGGTCTGCTTGTTCTCTGATTGAGTCGTGATAGGTATTTGCCTCAGCTACTGTGGCATATGAGTTTGAATTTGTTGCACCTGGTGTTGTAATTAATGTTAAAGCCATATAATTTGATCCTCACTTGTATTTAGTGATTATAAGGAAAACAAGGCCCCTAGGGGCCTTGTTCATAGTCTTTGATCTTAATTGGTATTAGGATTATACAGTTGCTTTACCTACTGATAGACCTTTGTCGTTGTATACTGATAACGCCGTATACATTGCAACTCTTGTCATATCTGCATTGTAAAGTTCTGATTCACCTAATGGTCTTACATCAATACCAGCTGGTGTTCCATCTGGGTATATCATAGCAATACCATTGTTGCCACCATCTTCAAAACAACCTGCAAATAGAGCCTCTTGTGTTCCTGCAGTTCCACCTGACAAATCAACACCTTTTAAGTGGTTGTTTGTGTAGATAGGTGTTCCTTCGTAAGCAAGAACTGTTCTATTTGTGATTGGTGAAGTGAAGTAGTCAAAACCAGCACCAACTGATCTTACTGCTTTTTTGAAAATGTTCAATACATTTGATGAACACATAATGAAGTCTACTTGACCATCTTTTGATGTCACAAGATCTTTCATATCATCAAAAAGAGCAAAAACATCTGCGTGGTTTGAACCAGAAATGTCTACTGTTGATGTTGAGTTTGAGTTAGTGTCATTTGCAATCTCATAACAGCCAGCAAAACCAGCCGCATCACCACCTGTTAAAGTAGTACCTAATGCCACCTGTGCATAGGCTTTTCTTGCGATGTTTCTTGATTTTGAAGCCACTTGTAATGCCATTTGATCTACACCTGCAGGTGATACTGCTTGTGAAAATCTGTCAACATTAGCTTGACCTAAGATTGCTTTTAATGTGAAAGTTCTTTGAGTAGTTGACATTGGTTTAGAAACTGTGTCGTCGTTTGCTAAATCAAGGCCTTCTGCCGCGAACTTTACCATACCTGTTGTTGCATCTTGGTTTACGATTAATGATTGCCCTGCAATTGGTCTGAAAGGAATCACTTCGTAAAAAGGAGCAACGGTTACGATTGTGTCAGCAACACCATCAGCAATTGGATTGTTGAAGTGTTTGACTGCTTGTGTCAGACCTGTAAGGTCTGTTCCACCTGTTAAATTTGCCATTTTATTTTCTCCTGTTTTAAATGGTTGAAGTTAATTTTCCAGATCGTCCAGAATTGATTACTACGGTAATCTTAATGTTATTTATGTTATCTTTTTAAACCTTGAGATATCTTGTCTAATGCACTCATTTGGTTTTGTGTTTGGACTACTTTTCTTTGTCCTCTAGCACCAGTGCCTGTAGATTCTTCAAACAGATGTCCTGCTGATTTTTGTAACCTAGACACCCATTCTTCAACAGTCAAAGGTTCACCTTGTGAATTATAAATTGTTTCACCTTTGTCATCTTTGGCAACGGCTTTACCTTCTTCTAAAACAAAGGCAGTTTTTGCTCTTAACAGAACATCTTCCATTGCTGTTGATTTTACATTGTATTTGGTTGCATTTGATTGAACTTGATTGTCAATCAAGACAGTTGATAATTTTTGATTTGTTGAAGTGTATTGACTGCTCAACTCTTCTAACTTCTTCTCATATTCTGCTTTCATTTCAGCAGTTCTTTTGTTTAGAGTTTGTTCAACATCAGTTTCAGGTATTGAACCTTTTGTTTTTTCTTTTGAATACTGATCTTTCAATCTGTTGTATTCATCCATATCAACATAGCTCATTTGTTTTCTTAGATCTTCTAATTCAGAATTTAATTTTCTGTTGTTGGTTCTGAATTCATCTAATTTTGCAGATGGAACTACATTTTTGATGTTTAACTTATAACCTTCTTCCATTTGTTCATAATGTGAATGTAATGATTCAGGAATTGATTGTAATGAATCAACAAATAATGTTAAAGGTTGAGTTGGTTGAGTTGTTTGTTCGTTTGATTGTGTGTTGTTTGCTTCTTCTGTAGACATACGAGTCCTCCTGTTGTTAAGCACGGTTAACTTTTATTATAGTATTATTTAGTATCAATTGCTATCTGTTTTTTATGTTGTTTCTTATGTCAGTGAGCAATTGATGATCTTGTTGTATCAACACTGGTATTGGAGTTGAATGTCTTCCAAACTTTGGATGTGAATACAACCATTCTTCTGTGGGTCTGTCTTCGTTGAACTGTTTCATCAACTTGTTCAACTTGTAGGCACTTGCATTTGGTAGTTTATAAACACGGGCAACATAGTCACCCAATGGATGTATCTGTTCTTGCCATTCACAAATATCTATTTTTTGTTTTTGCCAGTATGCTTTAGACCAAGGACATACTGAAACAATAGATGCAAAGTAGTCAGACCAATTAACCTCGTCTGCCACCTTTTTTGCCGCCTCTT
>VMHT01211103.1_pt1 | contig 15338 bp, 20 predicted proteins | sample 4693611 | NCBI WGS metagenome assembly VMHT01 (sample SAMN12280063, study PRJNA550983) | marine metagenome | isolation source: seawater sampled from same location over 5 years 0.02-0.2 micron viral filtrate | place: USA: collected off the coast of southern California halfway between the port... ... | reverse complement strand
GTCTTTTCTCAGAAGGAAAATACCATAAGTACTGGAATCGTGCATGGCATGATTTTTCAGTTGGTTTTAATTATAGAATAATTTAAAACAACACAATTATGGCACTCAAAGACATTTTTAAAGACAAAAACGACATTAACGAAAAATCAGTAGTCGGATTTGCCGCATTTACTATTATGGTAGTATTTGCTGTAGTAGATTTAGCCACAGGTTATTTTGGACAAGATTTAGTAATTAATGAAACTATTTATAATTCATTTGTATTTGTAACACTAGGCAGCTTTGGTATAGCAGGTTTAGAAAAATTTGCTAAGTAATGTATGAATATAATGCTGTATTAGATAGGGTAGTTGATGGTGATACAATAGATGTTACTATTGATTTAGGGTTTAATGTTTGGAAAAAAATAAGAGTCCGAATGGAAGGTATTAATACACCAGAATCTAGAACTAGAGATTTAGAAGAAAAAAAACGTGGTTTAGCTGCCAAAGATAGATTAAAAAATATTTTAGAATTTAATGATAATAAATGTGTCTTAAAAGTTTCCGGAGTAGGTAAATATGGTAGAGCTTTAGCTACTGTTTTAGTAGAATCTCTTTCCCCGTTAAATGGAGAAGATGGTATTACATTAATTGATGTAAATAAACAATTAATAGAAGAAGGCCACGCTGTTGAATACTGGGGTGGAAAGCGGTAATTTTTTATTATTTTTATATATTTATAACAAAACTATTCTATGGCTAATAATAATTTTTACGGGTATACAAGAGATCCTAAAAAAAATAAAACCCTAACAGGAGCTAGGGGTTCAGTTGATTTAGATTTTGAATCAATAAATCCTTATGAGTTCAAAAAAGGGATGAACGCAGAATTAGCTAAATTAGGTACTGGTTTAAGAGAATCAGACGAAGAACAAAGACAAAAAGCCACTGAATCTGTAATAAAAAATTTAAAAGATGTACCATCTTATTATTCAATGATGGAACATTATGAAACAGTAACTAAAAATATTGAAGGTAGAGTACCTACCTTTAAGTCTTTTATAAAAGAATTCGGTGAGTATGATATGAAATTAGTAAAAGAAAAATTTACTATTGATAAAATGAAAGAAATTAAACTCAGAGAATCAGTTAGAGCTGAGGTTAAAAATATAATAAAAGAACTTTTTAAAACAAAGTAAAAATGACTATTGAAGAATTAAACAAATTAATCAAGGAAGAACTTGATGCTTACCTCGGTGAAGACGAGGAAGATGGTGGTGATGATATTAAAGTAACTACTGATGAGCCTGAAGATAAAGGTGATGAAGCCTTAGATACCTTAAGACAAATTTTTAATATGCTTAAGCCTTTAGTTGACCCTGAAGAAGAACCTGAAATTGATATGGACGATGAAGGTGAAATGGGTGATGAAGATGAAGCTGATGAAGATATGAAAGAGGGTAAGGACGATGAAAAGGATGAAGATATGAAAGAGGGTAAGGACGATGAAAAAGATGAAGACATGAAAAAAGAAAATATGGATCATCCTAATTATAGAGCCGATTACGTTAAAGACGTAGCCCATAATGCTGAAAAAATTAAAGGAGGTCTTAATGAATCTTTTGATGGTGCTGCTCGCTTTAAAAAACTTGCTAATATAAAATAAACTTACTTCAATGGTCAATATAAACGCTTTATTGAGCGAATGGGCATACCGATGCAAGAAGGGCTATCCAGATTTGGATAGCCCCTCTGATCTTCGTGTATTAAAGACCATTCTAAAAGAACAAAATATTACGTTGCCTGAACAGCAATTAAGTCTTTTTTCTGATGAAGAATTAGAACGTTTAACTATTAAAATCAAAAAAGGAGAAGAAGATATTGAAAATCTAAATAAGGATGAGATATTTGCTTTATTAGATGCTAATAAAGAAGATAAAGAATTTGTTTCTATGATAAAGAAAAAATTAAAAGCACAGCCTAAAAGAAAAGATTTTAATAAAGTTTGCCTTAAAGCTAATATAGACGAAACTACTATAGAAGATACAGATACGCCAGGAAAGTTATTTGATATTTTAGTTGCTAATGATGATGTTGATAATTTTGATGATTATGTAAAAAAAGGTCAATTATCTTTAAATCAATTAAAATCTGATGGAGTTCGAAATCTTATTAAGGATTTAAGCCAAACAGGTATTTCTTCTGAAAGTATTACTAAATTAGTAAACTATGGTGGGTTTGAAGGAGGTAGGGGGGTAGGTAAAGCTGAGATTGCATTGGCTTTATTATTAAAAGATGTTGTAATGAGACGCCCAGAAAAGGGAGATTTAACTTGGGATGGAAAATATTTAGAAGTAAAGGGTACATCCGGAAGATTAGGAGGTAGAGATCAAAAACTAACAGGCGCTCCTAAAATATTAGATCTTGTAAAAAAATACCCTGATATATCTAGTAAAGTTAGACCTGATTTATTTATTCCCGATTTAATATCTAATGGAGAGGAAGAAGAAAATATACTACCATTAGCTAAAGAATTAGCTAAAACAATGTACCCAGAAGCAATAAATATAAATGATGTAATAACAGAAGATATTCTAACTGAACCTATTCCCTTAAGAATTGCATATCAAAAAATATATGTAAGTAATTACGTTAATGGAGAAGGAGTAGAGGATTTTATATTTGTAGATACTTCAAATAGATTTGGGAATTATTTATTAAAATCTCCTGAAGAACTAATATCTTATATTGATAAGAATTTTACTAAATTTTGTGGGCCTGTATCTTTAAAAAATATATCTCCTACAACTTTTTCAAACGGCATCTAAAAAATTTGGTTTTTCAGATTTTTGTCAGTATCTTCCCTTACTGTAGGGGGTAAGGGTAAGGGTCGCAATGGATCGCACAGTCGCATATTATGTCATTAAACAGTTTTTTCGATAGTATAGATACAGACGCACAGTTCGATGTGTGGAAAAAAACTATTACTCAAAAATTAGTTCACTTAAAAAATACTATCCCTATTGAAAATAGGGATGAACTTAATTATGTAGGTGAAACATTAGAGTTTATTAGTTCACTAAACCTTTTAAGTAGTGATTTTTTAGCTCACCATCCTAATATGGATAATAAAAAAACTTTAACTAAAAGATTAAAAACCTGTAATTCCTTTTACAGAAAATTTGGAAACCAATAAATCGGTTCGTATATTAAACAAAAATTTTATTATGGCTAGATATCAAAGGCAATTAAACATAGCACTTGAAAGACTTAATCAAGGGTTAGCTCGTGTTCATACATTTGTGAAACGAGGGGAAAATCAAAAAGCATTACAATTTATGGATAATGATTTAAAAGAATTATATGAAGAGTTAGAAAATATTATTAATATTGAACCTAACAATAATAATTCTAAAGTAGGATTTTTAGAATGATTGGAGCAGAGCAAATAAAAGTTAACTTTGAAAACTTTAATGGAGTTATAGAAGCTAATTTTGAAGGTGAACGTTTAGAAAAACTAAAAACCCTAACTGATTGCCTTAAAGAACGTATGATGTTTGCTCCGGCTTCATCTAAAGATTGGTTTAATAATGCATTCCCAGGTGGTTATTTAGACCATGTGTTAAGGGTAAATAAAATAGCTAATCAACTTCATAAGTTATATGATTTTCATGGAGCAACTGAATCTTTTACGGGTGAAGAATTAAATTTTGTATCTTTATTTTGCCAATTAGGTAAGTTAGGAGATTGGAATAATGAGTATTTTACTAAAAATGATTCTGATTGGCACGTTAAAAACTTAGGTATGGTGTATAAATTTAATGAGCATGTACCGGCTATGAAAGTTTATGATCGTACTATTTATCTTCTTCAAGATGCTGGTATTAAAATTTCACATAACGAATATCTAGCTATCCGCAACCAAGAAGGTTTATTTGATGAGAGTAATAAATTTTATTTTTATAGTGGTCAAAAAGAAACTAAATTTAGAACCCACTTACCATTATTAATTTACCAAGCAATTCAAACAGCCCAAGAAATAGAATTTCAAATTTGGAGTTCTGGAAATTCGGTTATACACAAAGAATCTAAACCCGCTAATGCTTCCAAAGCTGATAAAACTATAAGGAAAGCTAAAGCGATAAACGTAGAAAATAATCCTAACTTCAACGAAAAAACAAAATCAATTATTGATTCATTCTTTACAGACTAATGGAAATTATAATTGCAATATTATCAGCCCTATTAATTATAGCAGGTTTTGCTATTCGTAATGTTATAAAGAAAAACGAACAATTAGAAGACTTTATAGCAGCACAGAGTGAAGCTATAGATAACTGTAATCGTAGATTAAAGCAAATAGACGATAAAGGTTTTTTTATAGCTGATGATGAAATAGGTTGGTTTTTCAAAGAAGTTAAGAAAATACAGGAGGCATTAAACGAATTTCGCCTTCGCTAATTTAAATGGCGAAAAAAAGAGGACGCAAAAGTAAAAGACAATATTTTACAGAAGATACAGAATTAGCTATAATTGAATATTTAGCTAGTGATGATCAGGTTTTTAGAAATAAAATATATAATGAACGTATTCACCATTCATTTTATAAACTAGCCGAAAATCTTATTCATACTTTTAAGTTTTATTACACCGAAGTAGATGACTTAGAAGATTTAAAACATGAAGTTATTTGTTTTTTACTAGAAAAACTTCACTATTTTAAAGCTGGTAAAGGTAAAGCTTTTTCTTATTTTAGTATAGTAGGAAAAAATTATCTTATATTGTATAATAATAAAAATTATGCAAAGAAAAAAAGAAAAACCGATTTAACAGCAGTAGATACTGATGATGAAATATTAAATGGTTTTGAACGAAAACAAACTTTAAGTGAAAAAGTTGAATTTTTGGATTTATTTGTAAATCATATTGATAGTAATTTAAATAAATATTTTAAAAAAGAAGATGAAATAAAAGTCGCAGATGCTGTTTTAACAGTACTGAAAAAAAGAGAACATCTAGAAATATTTAATAAAAAAGCTATTTATATCTATATAAGAGAAATTACAGGTTTAGAAACACCTATTATTACTAAGGTAGTAAAAAAATTAAAAAGTATCTTTAATCAAAGTTATTCAAAATATCTTGAAGGTAAGCATATTTATATAAGATGAGTAACCCACTTGATACTATAATATTTGAAGGAAAAACCTCTTCTGATATTTTTAAAGAAATTTATAATAATAGTAAAAAAAAGGATAGACAAGTAAATTCTTTAATTGCTGAATTAAAACCTCTTATTCAAAATATTGGAGATGCTCCTGTAGTAGTTCCTCTTATAAAAGAATATTTAGAAATAGGTGTAAAAAATGATGAGCATCTCATAAAAATGATGGCTGTTATACAAAGAATAAATAATAATTCAAACTCAGGTGGCAATGATTCTTTATTAACCGATGAAGAATTAAAACAATTACAACAAATAGCTGAAGAAGTAGCCAAAGATGAGTTTAAGGAGGAATAAAAATAACGGAAAAGAAACAGGAAGAAGAGGTGCAAGATCCAAAAAGAATAAAGGAATAAAAAGGGTCGCAGATATTATTTTAAATTCTTCCCATCCTTCATATATTAGTAGAGATAGTTTAGGAACTATTTTTTTCACAGATGAAAAAACTAGTGAAATTAGTCAAAATACAAATACCCTCCCTACTGCAATACCCAGTAATAGAGGAAATGTAACATACCCAGATATAGGTGACTTAGTAAGAATTGAATCAGGTCCTAGTGGTGAATATTATCCAGATATTGGAGGATCTAAAAAAACACAAACTTTATACTATACAGGTCCAATAAGTGTTCATAATAATACTTCGGATAATTCTCTACCCTTAGTTAATAAAGAAGAATATAATTTAGGACGTAAAGTAAATGAAAATATTAAACCATTAAACCCTGAAGCAGGTGGTACCTTAATTGAAGGTAAAAATGGTCAAAGACTACGTTTAGGTTCTGTAGGTCCTGAAGGATCAAATGCAGCAAGTGTAGGCGCAACTGAAGATCCAAATGATGGAAACCCAACTATTGGTAGTAAAATAATGCATTTAAGCTTAGGAGAAGGCACCTCAGAAAATATTACAAAAGATGCTGCAAGTATAGTTTTACTAGAAGATTCTAATCTTCCTATTGATACTGCTTCTACTAATATAGATTCATTAAAATCAAGTTATTCACCAGCTAAAAATGCAATGGAGGAATTAGAAGAAATACCTGAAACTCCCCCAGAACCCGCACCAATTACCACACCAGAATCAGAAGAAACTAACATAGATTTTACTTCATCAGAACCAGCAGAAGAAAAATCTGATCCCCCGCTTATTGAAGAAGATGATCCTTTTGATGATCCTGTATTTAATGCTTTAGACGAAGCAATAGATGAAGGAATACTTAATTTAATAACACCAGAAGAATTTGAATATGATTCTGAATATATAATTCCTGAATCGGAAATACCAGAATTAGACATTGAAGAAGGTGAAGATCCAGTTCTTATTATAAATCCTAATAAATTTGGAAATTTTTACCCGGGCGTAAGTAAAGAAAGGGGACCAGGATCTGATGATGATCGTTATAGTCCTTCTTTTAAAAAATATAAATTTACGGTAAAAGATGATAGCGTAACAAAAGAAGATATAATGGGGCACATATCTGCTGGAGATTTAATAATGATAGCCGATGCAAATTTAGAACCTAATAAATATTCTCCAAATATGGAAAGTGGTAAAATACTAGATAATAAATATTATTTACATAAAACCTGTGCACCTGCTTTTGTTGATTGGATTCAGGAAATGGATCAAAATAATGTAAATTATCTACTTACATCTGCTTTAAGATTTGGTAAACGTACTGGTGGAGGAGCTCATGGATTAGGTTTAGCAGTAGATTTTGGTAATTTATTTGCTGAATTAGAAAATTATGATAAAAGGGGTTCAACTAAAGCAAAACCTAATAGGCAATTAAGGATTAATTCCCAAACATATAAAGATATAGCAACTATAGGAGCAAAATATGGTTGGTATAATCCATTTAGATTATGTAGAGGTTTTTCTGAAGTATGGCATTTTGAATATTGGGGTGAACCTCTTGCTTAAAAAATAAATTAATATGGCAACAGAATTTACACAAGAAGATTTATTTGTAGGTAAACAAATATTAATTGATAGCGATAGATTAGTATTCAATGGAAGAAAAGATACTACTTTTTCGGCTAATGAATTATTTTTATTTAAAACAGAAGGGGAATTCCATATTAATACTAGACAAGATACATTCATTAATACACCTAGAATATTTATAGGCCCCGTTCAGGAAGGACAGGATCCTAATATTCCAGCTGTAAAAAGTGATACATTACAATCTTTATTAGAAGATTTAATAGGTTCTTTAAAAATGTTTTTTAAAGTTCAATACCCACAAACTTCAGGTTTGCAGGGTCCTAATCCAGGAATTAATAAATCTTTAGCAACTTCTATTATACAAAATTTAGAACGTATAGAAAGAAAAATTGATACTATTAAAAGTGATACTGTATTTATAAGATAATATTATGCTTAATAAATTTTTAAATAATACACTGAATAAAAGTTCCGGGCTATTATCGGAAGCTAAAGAAAAAGTAGAAGAAACTGCTAAAAAAAAGATAAATAATGTGTTAGGAGATAAAATACCTAACCCTCAAGATTTACAAACTGAATTACAAAATAAGTTAAATAATCCTACACAAGAACAATTATTAGAAGCAGAAAGAATATATAATAGATTCTTAAATCTAGTAAATGTAGCTATATTTAAACTTGAAGCTAAAAAAGCAGAATTACAATCTATTAAGGCAAAACTAGAAGGTATATCAAGTAATCTTCAAGCTTTTAGGGATTTTGCTAATTTTTTAGATCCTGTTTTAAAAGGTTTAAGGGTAGCCCTCCCTACAATAGATGGTTCACTAGCAGCATCTACAGCGTTAGCTGCTAATGGTAAAGTAATTAGTAGCTTAACTTTAAAAAAGAAAGATATAAAGGATTCACTTAAAAAAGCAAGTGATGCTATTCAAAGTTTTGAATCTCCTGCTGATTATTTTGTAAAAGAATCAAATAAAATATTAAATCCTGTTGACAAAGCAATAGAGAAAATAGATTCTTTAATAAATTTTTTATCAAAAATAAAAGCCCAGCTAGAAGCTATTTATACCCAATTTTTAAGTGATATAGGAGTATTAATTACTAGTGAAGAAAGTGAAGAAACGGAGGGCGATAGTACTACAATAGATGATGCTGAAAATAATCCAGATTTATTAGATGATTTAATAACTACTACAATATCACCTAATAATAAAGGTTATGTTATTAAAAAGAATGGTGCAACAATAGAATATGGTATAGGTAACCCTCCTACCAATGAAATTACTTCTGATGAGTCCGGTCGCTGATAAAAAATTATTTTATATATTTATTAAAAACTAATAGCAATGAAATTAAGTGCATTTGAAAAAATAATAAGAAAAGTTGTGCGAGAAGAAATAGATTACGCACTAAGACGTGAAATTGCGTTACTAAGGGAAGAAATAGTTAAACCTAATCAAAATCTTAAAATTAATGAATCTAATATATCTAAGGAACAAACAGAATTTAGGCAAAAACTTCAACAACAAATGCCTACTTTTAACACAGGGGATGGTACTTTAGATTCACTGCTTAACGAAACAGCTTTAACTCCTTCTCCAGAAGAAACGTTTGCTGTTAATGATCCTGTAAATCAATTCATAAATAAAGATTATGGACCTTTAATGAAAGCTATGGATAAGAATAAAAATTATAGACCATAATGGCCATAAGATTAAGACAACCTATTAGAATTGATCCTGTAGATGTTTCTGCAAAAACAGCTGTGGGTGTAAAATTTCCTTTTAATAAAAAAAAGATATTTAGTTTAGATTATACTACAAAAAGTCATGCAAAATCAAAACTAATAAATTTATTAATTACTTCTCCTGGAGAAAGACTAAATCAACCTAATTTTGGTATAGGGATGAAAAATAGATTGTTTGAACAACAAACCCCTATAGCAGCAGAGGACTTAAGAAATATAATTAACCCACAAGTACAAATTTACATACCTGAAATAGAAATAAAAAACATAGCTATTAAAGATGGGGGATTACAGGGTCATAAACTTTTTGTAACAGTTAATTATTCTATGGTAAATGATGAATCAGAAGATTCTGTATCATTAAGTTTTAATAATGAAAATATACAATCTAATTACTAATGTCATATTCATCAAATACAAATACGGGTGGCAAAACCATTAATTATTTAAATAAGGATTTTAGTGATTTTAAGGAAGCACTTATAAATCTGGCAGAAGTTTATTATCCCGATTTAGCTAATGATTTTACTGAAAGTAGTCCAGGAACTATGTTTATTGAAATGGCTTCTTATATAGGAGATGTTTTATCTTTTTATACTGATGCTCAGGTTCAAGAAACTTTTTTACAATATGCCCAAGAAAGAGAAAATATTTATGCATTAGCATATACTTTAGGTTATGTCCCTGCTGTAACTAACCCGGCTAGTGTAACTTTAGAATTATTTCAACAATTACCAGCTAATGCTAATCAGCTACCAGACTATAATTATGCTTTAAGAATAGGTAAAAATTCAAGTTTTTTACCTAATAATGGTAGCGGTGTAAGTTATATAATACAAAATGACGTAGATTTTTCATTTAGTTCTTCCTTTGATCCTACTGAACAAACAATATATTCTCAACTTGGAACCCAACCTGAATATTTTCTTTTAAAGAAAACAGTTAAAGCTATAAGTGCGGAAATTAAAACAGCTACTTTTGATATAGGAAATGCAGAAAGATTTAAAACGTTACCATTAGAAGATCGAGATATTATAAGAATACAATCTATAGTCGATTCAGATGGTAATGAATATACTGAAGTTCCCTATTTAGCCCAAGAAACAGTTTTTGAAGAAGTACCTAATACTGAGGCAAATGATCCAAATTTAAAGCAATATAATAATCAAGTACCTTTCTTATTAAGAACTAAAAAAGTTTCAAAGAGATTTGTAACTAGATTTAAATCTAATAAATTATTAGAAATTCAGTTCGGGGCGGGTGCTACTAGTGGTGATGATACTACTATTATCCCAAATCCTGATAACGTAGGGTTAGGGATAAAAGATGGAAGATCCTTATTAGATCAATCTTATGATCCTTCTAATTTCTTATTTACTAAAGCTTATGGTGAAGTACCTTCTAACACAGCTCTAACAGTAACTTATTTAGTTGGTGGTGGAATTAAAGCTAATACGGGTCCTAATATTATTAATAGAATAGGAAGTTTAACTGTAACTCCTAATAATGGGGGGTTAGATAGCAGTCTCCTTCAAACAGCTATTGATTCAATAGCTTGCAATAACCCTGGTCCTGCTACTGGGGGTGGCCCTGGTGATACTACTCAAGATATAAAACTTAATGCAATAGCTAATTTTTCAACACAAAAAAGAACAGTAACTAAAGATGATTATATATTTAGAACTTTAGCTATGCCTCCCCAATTAGGAAAGGTTGCTAAAGCTTATTTAGCTCAAGATACACAAATATCTTTAGATACTAATAAAAGAATTTCAAACCCTAACGCTTTAAATATTTATGTTTTAGGTTTTGATAATAAAAAAAGATTAGAAACACTTTCTACAGCTGCAAAAATTAATTTAGCTACTTATTTAGACCAATTCCGTATGCTTACAGATTCTATTAATTTAAAAAATGCTTCTATAATTAATTTTCAAGTAGAGTTTAACATAACAGTCAGAAGTGGTTTTTCAAATGAAAGGGTATTACTAACATGCATAAATAATTTAAAGACTTATTTCAATATAGATAATAGACAAATTAACCAACCTATAGAAATAGGAGAAGTTACTGGTCTTTTATATAATGTAGATGGTGTACAAACAGTAAATTCTATTAATTTTAAAAATAAGTCTGGTGAAAACCTAGGTTATTCAAAATTTAAATATAGTTTTGAAGCAGCAACTAGAAATAACGTAATATATCCTTCTTTAGATCCTAGTATTTTTGAATTAAAATATCCTAATACTGATATAATTGGAAGAGTAAATAGATAAATTCATGGCACATTATTTTTTATTTCCAGAAAAAGATACTACAATATTCTCCCACCCAACAAGGGCAATATTAAACACTGGTATAGATGAAATTTTAACTCTACAAGATGAAGAGTCTAATACTGATTTAAATTTTTATCCTAGCAGAATTTTAATTAAATTCAAGCAACAAGAAATTGATGACACTGTTCAAAATAAGGTAAAATCGGGACCATTTAGTGCAAGTTTAAAATTATTTCAAACTGAACATAAAGAACTTAGCATTAATCAAAATATAGAAGTATACCCTATATCAAGTAGTTGGACTAATGGAACCGGAAGATTTACAAATACCCCTATTATATCTGATGGTTGTTCTTGGAAACATAGAAATGGAAGCCCAAACGCAATATCAAATGACCCTTTAGGGACTGAGTGGTCTACATCAAGTTTTTCTACTGGAGTTACAGCGAGCTTTATAACAGAATCTCCGGGTGGCGGTACTTGGTATACTGGATCAGATTTTGAAATAAATAGGACTTATGGTTATAATGATGACCTAGATTTATCTTTGGATTTAACTTCTCCAGTTTTAAAACACATTAGTAATAGTTTATTTTCTAATACTTATCCTAATGGTATAGTTAATGATGGTTTTTTAATCAAAAGAAGTGATTCTCAGGAATTTACGGCTATAGATGATGGAGAATTAAATTATTTCTCCATGGATACTCATACTATATTTCCCCCACATTTAGATATTTCATGGGATGATTCAGTATATGAACCTCGCGGAACCGGGGGAAATATAAATACTGTACACGGGGGTACAGGTGCTAATGAAAATATTAAATTAACAGGAGAATGTTATGTTACCTTAAGAAATAATAAAGAAAAGTTTAGAACTTCTGAGGAATATAAATTTAGGCTTAATATAAGAGAATTATATCCTACGAGAAAATTCACTACTACATCTAATTTCTTAGATGTTAAATATTTTTCTAGTAGATCATTTTATTCTTTAGTTGATTATGCTACTGAAGAAGTACTAATTCCTTTTGGTGAAGAATCAAAATTAAGTGCTGACGCAGAAGGAATGCACTTTAAAATATATATGAACGGTTTACAAGAAGAAAGATACTATAAATTATTATTCAAACATGAAAATAATGATGGTATTCAAGTTTATGATGACAATTATTACTTTAAAGTAGTTAAAACATAATGGCATACGGGAGTGACATACCAATTAATAGAGGTACTCAAGGACAATCTTCTAATGGAAAAGACACTATTATTAAAGTAGGAGATGTTTCATTTGTAGATGAAGAAACACCCACAGAAGAACCACCCATAGAAGAAAGTATTTCAGATACTCCACCACCTAATGGTGCATTAGGAGATATAGTATTTAGTAAAACTGTATTTAGTAAAAATAGTTTTAATAGAAATGTAAATGTTAGTTTTAAAGAACTTAATCAAGTGACTCCTCCTATTGATTTAAGTGCTTTTTTTAGAACGTATAATAATTTATTTTTTGATATACCAAAAGAAGGTGAACAATCTCATAACTCAATAATTAAGCAAAGTACTGATTATATAAGAGATTATATTGATCCAAAAGATGAAGTTATAAGAGATCTAGAAGAACAAATAAGACAATTAGAGTTAGAATTAGCTGAAGATGACACAGAACAAGAACATCCTGTATTTAAAAATGGTACAATGATAAGATCCCAAGACCAAGGATGGTTTTATATGGATAAAGGTTTTAGAAGATATATTAAGTGGAACACTGAAATGGTAGATGCTATTAAGTTATCTTTATACGGTGATACTTCAGGCGATCAGATACCTTTCGTTACTGATCCTATGTTAGAAAATATACCACAAGGATACCCTAATTTAAGTGAAGATAATTTTGGAGAAGAATTTAATCCTAGATTAAATGAAGTAAACAGTAAAATAGGCTATTTACGTTTTACATACGATCAGGATGGATTACCATCTATTGACCCCAGAGATTATAGTTCACCTCAAGATTTCATTAAGGCCCTAAATGAGGACATCTTACAAAAAAGAGAAGTATTAGTTGGTGTTAATAGATTTATTAGCCGTCTTTCAACACAAGTAAACCAATTAAGAACTCTAGACCCAGATTATTATAATGAAACATATGGTAATTTGAGTGGAAATGAGAATGGAGATAACAGAAATAACGGACAATCACCTGCAGGAAATTATTAATTATGGCATTATCAGATTCACAAAGAAAAGAATTAGAAAGATTAATCCTTAATAGGGATGAAGCTATTATACAACAACAAACTCTTAGAGATGAAATTAAGTTGCTAGAAGAAACTTTATTAAATATAGGAGGATTAACATTAGAGGAAATTCAATCTATATGGGGGCTTACTGAAGAAGCTGCTCTAAAAATCTTAGAAAGCTTAGAAGGTAGACCTCAACAAAACGCGGGAAGTGGTGGAAGAGCATAAATTTAAATAATGATTATATCTGATAAAAATATTAACCCTATTAGAGAAAATGATTTAGATCAAGTACCATCTAAAACTTTAAATAGAAAGTTTGGACTTGCTAATGATTCTATTCAATTAACAATACTAGATTCTACTAATAGAATTTTAAATGTTATTCCAATTTTTGGAGAATATACACCATATTATTCATCTGATGGAACAACTTTAACCTCTATGGATTTAGATTATGAAAGTATATTAAGAAAATATGGATATAGTAGGGGTATATATAAATTAAATTTCTCCTTTCAGAGAAAATTACTCACTTCAGGAACTGGAAAATCCTTTCAAATTACTGAAGTATCCCCTTCAAGAACTGAAATAAGGTTTATATCAAAAAATCTAAATGAAGAAGCACTTTTATCTAAAATTAGAGATCTAATATCAGAACTTAATTCTCCTTTTGTAAAAAACATTAAATTATCATTTGGAGGTGGAGATGGAATATTAATAACTAATGCCCAAGAAAATAATGGAACGGGGTTAATTAAACTTTATAATCCCTTAACTCAAGGAACAGGAGTAGGGGATACTTTTAGAGTATATGAAGATATAATTAATCCTTTAGAAGTAGAATTTGATTTAGGAACCCCTACTCCTATAGATAATAGTATAAATTTAGCAGGACCTAATTTTAATATAGATATTTCTGATCAATATACTGTACCTTCTGGCTTTAGAACATATGATGATATTTTACAAAACGGAGCAGTCACATCTAGTTTTAATAATATTCAAAATTACTTAAGTGGTGCAAGTATTCCAGTAGATTTAGAATTTGATAATCCTAATACTCCCTCAGGATATACATTTGAAAATTTTATACATTATAGTTCTGCTACAGAAAGACTTAAGAACTTTAAATACAAATTAGAATTATTAGAATCATATTCAAGTTCCTTAGCTACATTAAATAATATAACAGGTTCAGTAAGTGCTTCAGCACCTGCTATACAAAATATAGAAATTTTTAATAAAAAAACTGATAAAATAATACAAGATTTTGATTATTTTGAAAGGTATTTATATTTTGAATCAGGTACTTATGCATGGCCTAAAACAACTATAGCAAAACCTCATATAAATGTTAAAGTTAATTCAGCCGAAGCAACTTCTTGGTTCGGAGCTCCTGTAGATGACTTTAATAATGCCTTTTATGGAGGACAAATGCTAAGCGCTAGTAAATTTGATGATTGCAATCCATATAATTTAACACAAACAATTCCACCTGATATAAGGGATAATCCTCAAAACGAGGCATATGTTCTATTTACAGAAATGATTGCCCAACACTTTGATGGTATATGGGCTTATGTAGATAGTATAACAGATAAATATCAAGCAGATAGTGGATTAAATGATGGTATTTCAAAAGAACTTGTGTTTAATGCATTAACTGAAAGAGGTATTAGGGCATATAGTCAATTTGAAAACTCAACTATATATGAATATTTTTTAGGTGACGATGGGCAAGGCAGTTTTCAATATGCTACCACCGATGGTTCAACAATGATATCAGCTTCAAATGCTGGATCAATTCCTAAAGGTGATATATCAAAAGAAATCTGGAAAAGATTATACCATAATACTCCATACCTTTTAAAAACTAAAGGTACTGAGCGTGGATTAAAAGCATTAATTGC
>VMHT01153613.1_pt1 | contig 15338 bp, 17 predicted proteins | sample 4693611 | NCBI WGS metagenome assembly VMHT01 (sample SAMN12280063, study PRJNA550983) | marine metagenome | isolation source: seawater sampled from same location over 5 years 0.02-0.2 micron viral filtrate | place: USA: collected off the coast of southern California halfway between the port... ... | reverse complement strand
GTACGTCAGTTGACCATGTAAAAAGTCACTATCGATGTTCAAAGCCTTATCGAAATAGTGGTCGTGAAAGTATTGTAATGTTTCCTGAGACGGACCTATAGGAAGTATCCCAAAGTTTTCGTAATCGAAAAAATATACAGGATCCACTCGTTGATTGTATGAACGCATCAGGATATTGCATATTTCAAGATAGTCTCCCTCAGGGAGTTTATCCGAATGTTTATCCAATAATTGCATAGCCCGAAGAAGATCATCCATACTTACATATTACTGATTTTAATTTGTCTAAGTAACTTAACGAATGTATGACAAATCCGAATGCCAGACGGGAATTGTACATATAGGCTATGGCAATTTCCATCGAGCACATCAGGCCATGTACATCGATGAATACATGGAAAAGACTGGTGATCTTCGTTGGGGTATCGTCGCCGTCAATCTCAGGAATGAGGGGTTCCGTGAGATTGATGACTACATCGTCAAAACCCCAACCAAATATACAAGAGTGAGATCTCACCTTGATTACATAGATTGGACCAAGAACCGAACCATAGCTAAGCATATGCTCACATTACCCAGTGTGCACCTCATAACGATCACCGTTACAGAGAGTGGGTACACACCAGGCTCCCCACTATTCGAGTACCTAGCATGTGGTCTCCGTAATCGCAGGAATCCCATAACCATTCTATGCTGTGACAATATACACCAAAATGGGGTCGTTCTCGAAACACAGTTCTTAGCGTACCTGTATCAAACAAATCAATATGAACTTGCCGATTGGATTCGAGAAAATGTAAAGTTTCCATCTTGTATGGTCGATCGCATAACACCTCGTACAACCAATACACTTCGTAATGAAATTGAGGATGTGTTTCCAGGATTTGGATACAATGCCGTTCAAACTGAAGAATATACTCAATGGGTCATTGAAGATAAATTCGCATCAGACTTTCCAGATCTCACACAAGTCGGTGTTGTCATCACGAAAGATATCGAACCCTACGAAGAAACAAAGATCAGAATTCTTAACGGTGGCCATACATCACTCGCATATCTGGGTGCTCTAGCTGGATATAGTACTTTTGATGAAGTCATGAATGATGAATCATGTCGTAACCACTTCAAAGAACTTCAGAAACAAGAAATTGGACCATCGATCGATATCGAATTACCATTTGATATTTATGAATATATTGACAAAGTTGAGGAAAGATTTTCAAGCTCCACGAATGTCGATAATCTAGATAGAATCTGTATGGATGGATTCACCAAGTTTCACACATTCGTCGTACCTTCTCTACGAAAGTGTCTCGAACAGGGGAAGCGACCCATACACATTTATAAAAGTATTGCGGCGTGGTATATATATTCTAAACGATTCGCACGAGGTTGTAAAAGAATTCGATACAATGAACCAAATTGGAACCTACTCGAACCTCTTTTACGGGATGGAGCTGTAGATGCATTTGTTACGAATGAGAGACTTTGGGGTGATATCCCGAAAATCTATATAACATTCTCCAGAGATCTAAAATCTATACTACTTTCACAAACATATGAACGAGAGATTGATCTACTCATGGATGAGTGAATCATGTTCCGCCCATAGTTGTGTATAAAATTCGTATAATTTGCGATAGGTGGCTTCGGGAAGATTGTGTTTCGTTCTATCGACGATGAATTCGTCACGGAAATTTCTGATAAGTGTATCCATTTTTATTGTACTCGCATTAAATCTCTATATAGTAAGTAGGTATGGATCATCTAAATAAAATCATGGTGATTCTTGATGATGACAAGTTGTTTCCAACACGAACAGAGTGGGCGTACATCGAAATTTGTAACGAACTCAAAATGATTCATCTCAAATTAAAAGAACTTCAGGGAAAAGTCGTGAGCACAGCTACACTCGACCCGTCAGCACCTCCCTGCCATAATATCTAAAATCTCGTTGAGCAATCCCACCTTGACGAATAAACCACATCAATTCGTCGTATCCATGGGTATTTGTAAGTTCATACCAAAATGAACTACATGCTTCTCTGATAGTATTGTACACTCTCAAACTTACCTGATTATCTGGATCTTTCTGGTGTTCAATATATGCATCCCTAAGCGCATCCGTAGCAACAATCCATTTGTGGCATTTATTAAGAACCTCCCCTGTCATGATGAAGTCCTCACTCACGACATCTGGAGTCACTGTAATGACGTTTTGCTTTTCATGTATTTCTTTCATACATTCACACATCCTGATATAGTCTCCCTCAGGTATTCGATTAGAGTTTTCATCTATGAGGCTCATGAGTTCTTGCATTTTTGAATAGAATTACAAAGTTTGTGCTAATACTTAGGCGCTCGGCTCCGACCATTCTCTATGAAGCTCCTCCATAAACTCTGCTTGTTCATGGGGTGTCATTTGAGTAGGTTCGTAGGTGGGCATTTGCATGGGTTCATTTTGATCCAAGAGAAATGGGGGTGGTTTCACTTTCTCGTGAATGTATTTGATGATGTTACAAATTTCAATGTAGTCTCCCTCAGGGATCGTGTTCGCATTCTTGTCGACGAGATCGAGGAGTTTGTGAAAATGATCCATGATTACATACTTATTACATATGTTCGATGCTACTTAGGTTCATAGAAGATTTGGAATTCTTCTTGTATCGCTTCTCGAACTCTTCATACTCATCAAATAGGGGTGTGATATCATCATCCATGTAAAGAGACATTCGAATTCTATCACTCAACTGAATAATCTTAAACGAAGCATCCGTGGTGCTATCTTTTTTCAATACGAAGGACAAAAGTCGTTTGCACTTCGTAAGGAGAACTTCAAGATTTTCACGACGTTCTCGAGATCTTGGTCTCGGCATCTCAATATATCTCTTCTCACCACAATCATTCATAGTCTCGATAGTTGTGTAATTAATCAATTTCTCTGTGAGATTAGTTGACTTCCGAACAGGTCTCGGGGCAAAGAAATCGGTGAGCGAGTGTAGGAAATTTTGCATTTTTCAGGTGCTGGTGGGGGTTCGATGGGTTGGGTACAGTAAAGCACTTCTTCCCAAATAAGTCGTTGGACGTCAGAGCAAAGAGAAGATGTCGCCTGACAGAATGCGATTCGAAAGTCGTCAGTCGTCACAGGAATGAAGTATTCTTTCATTCTTCGTGAATTTCACCTTCCTCGAGAGTACTTAGGTTTCGTTCGAGTCTCATTTGCTCCAATTGAATGTCAAGGTACACTCGAATTGGGGCATCCCAAACAGCCATCTTAACCCACTTATAAGTCGAACGAGCGTAATATGAACCCATGGAAATCATAGTATTGTAGATGGCTACGAAGAGCATTTTATGATACTATGGTTTCTTCTTTTTATACGACTTTAATAATTTTATAAAGTCCCAAATACCGTATATAGCGATCGTAGCTGTAAACATGATAGTATTTCGGGCGATTGGTGGAATCATGTATTTACAATAAGCATCCTTGCTCTATATTCTTTGTTTCATCGATGCATGTAGTTACCCAGCCAGTCGCATCAGCGTTGCGATTGTATGTATCACTCTGGGGGTAGACACGGCAGGGTATATCGGCCTCGGAGTTGAAAGCCACAGCTAAAAGACTGTCCCGATCCACATCTTCACCTAAATCGACGTCTGGTAACGCTTCCAAACACCCTTTGATGTTTGTTTTTGGTTTATCATCATCATCGACGGCAATTTCGAAGGCAGTGAAATTTTCTTCGCCGAAGTTACCAGTTAAGATGTAACTAGAAACGCCAGCATCTTCGAGAGCAACGAGACCTTCGGCAAGTATAGTAGCCACACTCTCGTCACTTGTCATGGCACCATCACCCTCGTACCCAAAGAACATCTGTACATCATCTTTGTCCATATAAGACATCGCATATTCATCACCGATCGATGTGAATTTAATCTTGTAAGGTTTGAGAGATTTGGCTTCGGTAGGCTTTGCTTGCTTAGCTACATTAAAACCGCCGGTTTTATACTTCATGTATTTTTTGAGCATCTTGGCAAATAAATAGTATGTATCAGCCTCACCCTCAACCGCCTCTAGAGTGATCACCATTTTTGACGTACGAGCTCCAGTTGTGTCAAGTTTGAAATTTTTGGCAGCATCCGAATCGGGGACGATCACGCCTGTGCTGGTACCTTTGACAACAATATATTTATCACCAGCGAGGGGATGAGTACCAGCTGCTGGTGGCATGTCCGCGTCCGCATCCGCATCCGCATCCGCCGCTGCCGATGCCGCTGCCGATGCCTCAGCCGCCGCTGTAATCGCCGCAAGCCTTGCAGCCTCGGCCTCGGCCTCAGCCTCAGCTAAGGTGGCGGCCTGGTTGTTCATGTACCAAAATGCAACACCTGCGGCCACTACGATTAAAAGAACAATAAGAATAATCGTGGTCGTATCCATAATTATATTATGTCAACTTTTTTTTTCGTCAAATATATTAGAATGTCCCTGGACGATATACCAAAAAAAGTTCAATATGTTATTTTAGATTCGACATTTGTAAATGGAACGAATAATACTTTTTCACTCGATCTCACTCTCGAATCTAATACACATGTTGAGGATATGGGTAGAGTGATGGGTATTAAAATGGTCGACTTCTACGTGACACAAGTTGGTGGAAATAGTTCCAACCTGAATACGGACATCGCAAAGTATGTGGATATTGTCTGTCCTGACATACCAAAGGTGGCGCAAATCCTTGATGAACGACACGGACAAATATTAGCTCGTGTTCCCCTGGAACGTCATTTCACGGGGAGTGATGGGATTGTTCTTCGTGATAAACAATGGAAAAGTTTTCATCGACAGACAAACTTTTTTAATCCCATTTCGATAAAAAAATTAAATTTCGAAATATTTGAACAACAAGATGATGGAGATTATCTCCCCCTCCAACCTGATGCAAAGTGGTACATGGTCCTGGAGATTACAACTGTGAACGTTAAGGAAAAACCAAAAGATCGAGAACTTCAAATTCTTCAAGCACTTGAAAAACTTTTGAAAAAAATTGATACACTCAATCAAAATGTTCAAAAACTTCCTGATAAACCTCCAGAACAAAACCCTAAAAAATTTTCATTTGGTCTTTTGGTCGCCATTTTAGCATCATTTTTAGGTGGATTTATCTGGTGGGTCAATAAAAGTTCTGCGTAAAATATATGGGAGGTAAAAAGGGTCGTCGCCTAAAATTTTCACTCTCATCATCCTATGATACTGACTATTTCGAGGAAGAAATGGAACTCGAGGAAGTGAATCCAACCGTGATTCCAAAGAGTGATAATCAGAGAGAATATAACCGAGTGTTATACAGTATCAACAAACCCATGGTATTCGCTGTAGGACCAGCGGGAACGGGGAAGACGATGCTAGCGTGCTGTGCGGCGATACAAGGATATAACGACCGAACGTACAAAAGGATTGTGATGACTCGACCCGTCGTATCCGTCGAGGAAGATATTGGGTTTCTCCCTGGAACGTTGGAAGAAAAGATGGATCCATGGACACGACCCATTATGGACATATTTGGAGAATACTACAATCAAAGTGACATTCAATACATGATAAAAGAAAAGATCATCGAAATTTGTCCTTTAGCGTATATGCGTGGTAGGACATTTAAAGATGCTTTCATCATTGCCGATGAAATGCAAAACTCAACCCCAAATCAAATGAAAATGCTTCTCACACGTATAGGTGAAGGTACAAAAATGGTCGTCACGGGCGACCTCAAACAACATGACAGAAAATATGAAGAAAATGGACTCAAGGATATATGCGACCGAATTAGGGGCAAACAATATAAACGCATCGAATATATCCAATTTGAATTCAAAGATATCGAGAGAAGTCCCATCGTTCGGGATGTTCTCGAAATTTATGGGGATGCTTAAAAATATAAACAGTTTTATAAACAAATGTATGGTCTAGGTCTCTCTCAAGGTCTCAACCTTGAACGCATCAAAATCAGGGACGAGGAGCGTGCACTCTTCAAAACAAAAGATGGTCGGATCTCTATGGTGGATGCAGTATGTCCTCACAGAGGTGCGAAACTTTGTAATGGAAAAGTAAAAGGAAATAACATTCAGTGTCCTTATCACGGGTGGGAGTTCAGTACTGATGGCACTCTAATGAAAGTACCCTCTTCGGGTAATATTCCGTGCGGTGGTGATATTCAGTCATATCCAGTCATGGAAGATGGTGGATTTATCTGGTCCAGTGATACCAAAGACAAACTTCCAACACGATACTGCGAAGAATTATTCGATCCTAATTGGGTAAAAGTGTATGGTTCTAGGGAACTTCAAGGTAACATCTACGATTGGATATTAAATGCAACAGATATTTCTCATATCAACTTTGTTCATGATTTTGCTGATGAAGAAAATGGTCGTGTGAGAAACACAAAGATTGAGATGAAAGATGATTATGTTGATTGCTACGCCAATGTACGCTCCAAAGCCTCCTCGAAGTTGACTGAACATATGCAACCCCAAGATGGTTCGGATGTTCATAGTCGTTTCGTGGCACCATGCACGTCCATTATTCGAATAAAATTGGCGGGTCCTTACGAGTTCATCACATTCAGCACACTTCTCCCAATGGATGATAATACGACGAAGATGTCTTGGTGTATGCTGTATCCCAAGAATCCTCTCCTCGATAACCCACTCGTATATTCACGCTTCTACCAGAGAATGTTCGACACAGTTGCCCAAGATGAAGCGATCATCAAGGATGTTGCGTGGGTTCCATTAGTGCTCAATGCACAATGTGACGTGTTTCAATTGAAAGCCCTAGAATTATTGAAGAAAAATGGGTGTGAGTATAAGTAATAATATCCACATACGATTTATGAGGGTTTTATAAGTTGGATACAGTTCCTGGAGGATCTCCTTCAAAGTGGTGAAAACCAAGACCGACCACAAAAATGGTACAAGTGCGTTAGGTATGAGATTTTCACTCTTAATATTCATCGAAATGAACCAACCAATCAAAAATAAAACAACATCGGCTACATGATTCTCAAATGATTCGAGAACTTTACCATTCACACTCGACTTTTCTATAAATTCTATAATCAAATGAATACCGTTAGATATCACAAAATTTTCTACTGTTTCTACGTTCATCTTTTTCAATAGGTAGTACGACACAATACCCATTGAAAAATGGCCAATAGACCATAAATCATACGATGTTAAACCCATCTATAATATGACGTTATTTATTTTTACGCGACCGAGGCGGTGACGACCTTCTTCTTAGCGGGAGCCTTCTTGGCGGGAGCCTTAGCGGTAGGAGTGGGGGCAGGGGCGGCCTTAGCAACACACTTGCACTCACATGCGGGACCCTGGGGACCAGCGGGGCCAGCAGGACCCTTGGGGCCAGTGGGGCCTGTGGGACCAGCGGGACCAGCGGGACCAACACCACCAGCACCACCAGTGCCAGCATTATCAATCAGCTTGAGAATGAGACTGTAGAGACGAGTCTTATCGAGACGGGTGCGCTTGAGTTCATCTTCGACTTCTTTGCGTAGAGATTCCATTGTACTATATATAAAAGAAAGATTATCTTTATATCAAATGATCGTGATCGGTCCCGCACTTAATAGTGGAATTGGAAATCAAGCGATAAAGTATGTGAAATTATTCGACCCAAATTCTCACTATTACGTTTTTGGGAGTAAGCTTCCTGAATGTGAACGTGGCCTGATTTATATGCTACCAATTAGTGCTCATATGGAGTATTTGAAATATGTCAGGACTCGAGTAAAAAATCTTGTGTGTATGACGATCTGCGAAACGGAAACTGTACACGAAGATTACGGTCTCATCATGAAAGAATTCAAAAAGGTTGCCGTACCAAGTGAATTCTGTAAGAGGGTTTTTTCGAGGCAATTTCCCGATAACGAGTTTTATGTCATACATGCACACATTCCCAAACCAAAAGAAAAGCCTTATACATTTTACCATATTGGCAATATCGCAGATCCTCGTAAGAAATTTAGAGATGTATTACAAGCATTCGTTCGTCTGAATGAACCAAACACACGTCTCGTTGTGAAAGCCACATGCAACCAACCGATTCATATACAATTTCCACGTGTTGAAGTAATTAACGATCTCCTATCAAACGAGGAAATGGACAATCTCCATAATCGTTGTGACTGTTATGTGAGTTTTTCACACTCCGAAGGCATCGGTATGGGTGCGGTCGAAGCAGCACTTCGAGATAAGCCTGTCATTATTACGAACTATGGTGGTGCACCTGAATACGTAAAGACACCGTACATGATTGATTGTGAACTTCAAGAGTTGGAGAGGGATGATTTTCTCTTCAAAAAGGGTATGGTTTGGGGTAATCCAAACTTTGACCAACTCTTGGAGTTCATGAGACATGCATATGACAATCGTGTTCGTCACATGGATCACGAACACACAAAAAATGTAGTAAGTCGAGAAAATGTTCTAGAGGAGTTCGTCTTGAATGTAATTGGTAGCGAGAACGATAAGTCCGATGAGAATGGTACCACTCATCATTGAATCCCTCTGAGCGATGATGGTCATCACGAGATCATCGAGAACTTGGATACCAGATGGTTTTGTGGCAATGCGAGGTACGAGGGTGCTGATAGTGATGTAAAGTGCCATCGCTATTATTACAGGTCTAAGACTCTCCTGGTCTAACATCGTCTTTCTATTAGTCACTGATTTTAATTTTACTCACATCGACCTTGGTTCCCAATTGAGCATTTTTTACACTATGCTTCTTGCAATAGTCTCCACACACAGCCTTGAATGCACATGGTTTGCCACTCATCGTCGTCGCACAGCATATTTTTTTTGTAGTTCTCTGTTCATTCACCACTTCTGGTGGTTTATCAATCGCAACCGTTTTTCGTTCTTCCTTCTTTTTGTCATGTTCCTGATACTTCTTCTTCATGATCCAAGTTGCATTTGCGAGTTTGAAACACGCTTCATTTGGTTCGCTGACTCGGTACATCTTAGCCGCATCAGCGAGGCAACGCTGCCACATTTCATCACGGATGACTTCCATTTTGTTTCTTATTTTTTTTAAGAATATACGACCCCACTTAGGCATCTCCTGCGATTTCTGAAAGATACATATCAGACTGACCAGCAAAATCTGGGAATTGGTCGACTGTTTTTTTCGTCGTCATCTCTTGAACATTGAATACATGTTCCTTGAACTTCTTGACATCAATACCCGTCGCATTATGAATTTGTGTCTCGTTCGCAATATCTCTGAGAGCGTGAACATAAGCTGCTGCATAGTTTCCGTGACGCACCGACATCACTGGAGAAGAGTCTTGTTGAGCCATGATGGCATATTTAGCTGACTGCTTCACCATCTTTTCTATGGATTGCTTCATACCTCTTGAGCGATTTTGCATCACTACGATGAGTATGAATATTGCGATGAACAAATAAAAGTACATCTTCTACAAGTATCTTTGAAAAAAAATCTAAATAAATTTAAGATAATGTTAAGATCTGAACCAAATGCTATATGCTGTATTTGGAAACCATGTATTAATAAGATTACCTTAACGAATGAAAGTAATTTCAAAGTGAAATATGAAGCGTACCCATATAAAGGTGGTGCAGTCGGTAAGATAGACGCCGCAATCGGTGCAGGTGGTTTTGAAGGCAAAACAGCATTAGAAATTATTCAAGCTGAGAACCTCAAACCAGAAGTGGGTGTGATACCTAAAAGTGATGTTCGGTATGTAACAGTTAATAGGGGGCAAAAAATAGCAGTACGGTACATGTACCTAGATTTACATGACGATTATACAGAAGAAGTACGAAACTTCGGGGTTCTTGATTTAGTAAAGTTTGTACAACCACCACAAGAAGATATTGACGAAATATTAACCAAAAAGGAGGAGGCTTTAGAAGAGGCTAGGCGTAAAGAAGCTGAGGAACAGCGAAAAGTCGAAGAAGAAAGAAAAAAGAGGGAGCGTGAAGAAAAGGAACGCAAAGAAAAAGAAGAGCGTGAAGAAAGAGAACGCATAGAAAGGGAACGTAAATGCTCGAGTGTAACACAACATATGTGTTCTCCAAGTGATACACCTAAAAAATTATGCCCTCATTGCAATCACTGGTACTGCAACTATCACTATCATGTAAATAATAACCCCATAGGTAGAGGGGGTCATGTGTGTAATTAAAATTAAAATATTCATTTATTACAAATGAATAATTGTGATAGCCTTTTTCAACATATGTGTACCACAGAAGGTAAAACTAATAGATGCTTAAAATGTGGATATTTGTTTTGTGATTATCATTTTAACATCAATAACAGTATATTATCAGTTGGTGGTCATGTATGTAAGTGAAACCTAAGTTATTGTAATAAGGTCTTTTTTTTCATGTCTCTCAACGTTTCTGATTATATTTCATTTGTATTTCTGATTGCGATTGGAGTTTTGATTACCATTATCATTTGCTCTTCTTGAAATGGATACAAATCTCAGTAAAATTTTACAGCTTGTAGACGCTAATGTTTCAAATATTCCTGAAGGTGATTACTTACAAATTTGTAACGCACTTAAACAAGTTCATATGAATACCGAGTCTATTTCCGTGGAATGTATTGATGCATATCGTGATTGGTTAGAAAATGTAAAAGAGCTTCGTATTTATCATGAAGCTACAAAAGAAGAGGATGATTTTGATATAAAAAATGATATGTGTGATTCTGATGTGTCTATGTATGGTGCTATAATTCCATCTATTTTTATGGAATTATTCCAGAAAAATATCCTATTAAATCCAAATATCAACAAAAATAAAAAAATGGAAAGTATTCATAAATTTAAAAGTAAATTTGGCCTTTCAAAGGGCTTCAAATTAGAAGATTTAAAACAATATCATGAAATATTACCAGATGTGCTTACGGGTGATGTAAAAACTGACCTGAAAATTCTTTCCAAGTTTAACAATGAAAAGCTTGATGAAGATACCACACTTTGTGAGAGTTCAACAAAAGAAGCGTGGGAACACCTACATACGTTCGGTAATCAAACCAAACAGTTATTTAAATTATTCGACGAAACAAATGAACATGAGAGTTATATAACGTGGTATGAAAACCTAAGTTAGAGTTTTAAGTTGTAATTGTAAATAAGATGGAGAGCGTCCAAAAGCTCACCCACATCGAACACATTCTCAAGAGACCTGACTCGTACGTCGGTCCAGTTGAACAGGGTTCTGAACCCTATTGGATCCTCAATGGTTCTACCTTCACCAAGAAGAACCTAAAGTACTCCCCAGCGCTCTTGAAAATTTTTGATGAGATCCTCGTCAACGCTATCGATCGTAACTCCCTACACCCAAAGAATGTCTCTTCAATCTCTGTTTCCATCGATAAGGATGTGGGCTCAGTGACAATTGAAAACAACGGTCCTCTCGGTGGGATTTCTGTAAAAATGCACGAAAAGGAAGGTCTCTGGAATCCCGAACTTGTATTCGGTCACCTTCTCACCAGTACCAACTATGATGACTCTCAAAAGAGGATCGTCGGTGGTCGTAACGGTTATGGTGCCAAGTTGGCGAACATTTATTCGAGTGACTTTTCGATCATCATCAAGGATCACGAAACAAAGCAAACGTACACACAAAAATGGTCAAAAAATATGACTGTTTGTGATCCACCAAAAATTAAAAAGCATTCGGGTAGCACGTCATCCGTCTCTATCACCTTCACACCCGAATGGAAACGCTTTGGAATGTCCAAAATGGACGACGCCATCTACAGTATCTTTCAAAAGCGAGTTTGGGATGCGAACATTTGTACCACCTCGAATTGTAAAGTGAAGTTCAACGGTGAAATTCTTCCCAAACAAAACTTTGAGGCATATGGCAAGATGCACGAGGGAATCAAAGATGTTGCCTCTTTCAATGGGGATCGTTGGTCAGTGTGTATCGGGCCATCAGAAAACGGTCTCGAACAAGTTTCATTTGTTAATGGAATTTGTACGACCAAAGGTGGTACACATATTGACCATGTCGCCAATCACATTGCCAGTGGTATCATCGATGATATGGCCAAGAAAATCAAGTTGAAGCCTCAGCAAGTCAAGAACACGTTTACTATCTTCGTGAAGGCAACTCTCGAGAACCCAACATTTTCGAGTCAGGTCAAGTCTGAGTGTACTCTAAAAGCTCAAGATTTCGGCTCCAAGTTTGAACCACCTAAAAACTTTGTCAAGAATGTTTTGAAAACTGGTATTGCAGATGAACTCACCGCACTTTCGAAATTCAAAGAGATGAAAGAACTCAAAAAGACTGATGGAGCTCGAAAGTCTAAGATCACTGGTATCCCCAAATTGGACGATGCGAACAAAGCTGGTACGGCACAGTCTGGAAAGTGTACACTCATCGTGACAGAGGGTGATTCAGCGAAAACTCTCGCTGTCGCTGGTCTCTCCGTCGTGGGTAGAGATCAATATGGGGTATTTCCACTCCGTGGTAAGTGTAAAAACGTGAGGGACTCATCGGTGGCACAGTTGACATCTAATCAGGAGTTCAATGATCTCAAGAAAATTTTGGGACTTCAACAAGGAAAGGAGTACAAAGATGTTTCCGAACTTCGTTATGGTCGTCTCATGATCATGACAGACGCAGATAATGATGGAAGCCATATCAAGGGTCTCATTCTCAATATGATTCATTACTTTTGGCCGAGTCTTCTTAAGATGAACTTTGTCGTGAGTATGGTAACACCGATTATCAAGGCGACCAAGGGATCTGAGACTAAGTCTTTCTACACCGACTCGGCATTCCGAACTTGGTATGGTTCGGGTAAGTCTGGGTGGAAAATTAAGTACTACAAGGGTTTGGGTACCAGCACCAGTGCTGAGGCTCGAGAATACTTCAAGAAGATTCAAGATCTCACTGTGAAGTTCGATGCAGATACAATGACTGATAACTCTATTATTCTCGCCTTTGACAAGAAGAGGGCGGATGCCAGGAAAGCGTGGCTTCTCGAAAGCACAGCTAAAGAAGCTAACCAACTTGAAATTCCATATGGCGATGTGAAGCAACTGAACATCACTGATTTTGTACACAAAGACTTGGTAAATTTCAGTCTTGCTGATTTGAAGCGCTCGATTGCTCACGTGGCCGATGGTCTCAAACCTTCACAACGTAAGGTTATGTATTCATGTTTCCAAAAGAATCTCAAAGATGAGATGAAGGTTGCACAGTTGGCGGCATATGTGGCTGAAAAGAGTGCTTACCACCACGGTGAAGTTTCCCTCGCTGAAACAATCGTCAAGTTGGCCAACGATTATACGGGTTCGAACAACATCAACCTCCTCGAACCTTGTGGTCAGTTTGGTACAAGGCTCATGGGTGGTAAAGATGCGTCTCAGACGAGGTACATCTTTACGAAGCTTACCAAGGAGGCTCGAAAGCTCTTCGATCCCAAGGATGATGCCATTCTCAATTACTTGGATGATGATGGTCGCTCCATCGAACCCGACTTTTACATGCCAACTCTACCAATGGTTTTGGTAAACGGCACTGAAGGTATTGGTACGGGTTTCAGTTGCTACGTCCCCCCATTTAACCCTGATGATATCAAAAGTAACATCGAGAGGATGATTGTGGGTGAGGAACTGGTGGAGATGAAACCTTGGTTCAGGGGTTTCAAGGGTAAGGTTTTCAAAGATGATGCGGGGCTATGGATCACCGAGGGTGTGTGGAGAGATACTGGTTCTCGTCTGAAAGTGACGGAGCTTCCACCAGGAAGATGGACTCAAGATTACAAGGAATACCTTGATACTCTTGTTGATAAGAAGATGATCACGAGTTTTACGAACAACAGCACGACCGAAGATGTGGACTTTGAAATCTTTGGGTATTCTGGCAAAGATCTCATCAAGGATCTCAAGTTGAGAAAGACATTCCACACGACAAACATGCACTTGTTCCATCCCACAAAGGGTATTTACAAGTACACGAGTCCTGCGGAAATTCTAAAGGATTTTGTAGAGTTGCGCCTCGAACATTATAAGAAGCGCAAGGCACACCTCATCGATGTCCTTGAAAAGAGAGCGGAGATGTGTGGGCACAAGTCTAAGTTTGTCTCTATGGTGATCGAAGGGAGGTTGGTAGTCTTCAAGAGGAAGAAGCAGGATCTTGAAAAGGAAATGTCATCCATCTTTCCGAAGATTGATGGAAACTGGGACTACCTTCTCAACACAAAGACTGTCGAGTATACCGATGAGCGCGTCAAAGCACTCATGGATGAAGCGAAACAAGCGAACGTTGATTTGGAACGTATGATTAGGACGAGTCATATTACGATGTGGAAAATGGATATTAAAAATATGTGAGCAGTAAGTAGATATGGGTGAGGCTGCTAAGATTTCACTTAAAGCTATTGGAAAGCAGGATACACACCTCCTTTCCAAAGACCCAGAAGAATCATTTTTTAATTATGAAACGAAGAGACATTCCGATTTTAGAAAATATCATAGAGCTCGAAATGTAGTGAATAACGGAACAATCGCTGGATGGCCATTTGGACAAACTGTAAAGGTACAGTTTAATCCCACGAATATGGGTGATCTTTTGAGTAACATGTATCTTAGTATAACAATGCCTGGAATAGCAAATGGTAACTACGCCGATCAACTCGGTAGGCACATTCTCAAGAGCATCACGATGTTTGTAGATGACATCGAAGTTGAAAAGATTCACGATGATTGGGGAATCATATATGATGAGTTGTACCTCGAAATTTCCGAAAAGGTGGCGAATAGATTTCTTGTCAATAGAAATTTGGGTCTAGATGAATCGAGTAAAGATGAAGAATATGCGCGTTCAAGTTCGAATCTCGTCATTCCATTACACTTCTTTTTTTCGAGAAAGTATGCGAGTGATGAATATTCTTCGAACAAACCAAACAGACCGTACTTTCCTGTGTGCGCTATTCATCGCCAAAAAATAGAGTTTGAATTAGAGTTTCACCAACAGACATTTTTTACAAATTTCACAGGTACATTGAGTCTTCAGTCGTTTAATCTCGTAACCGAAGAGATCACCGTCAGTCCCGAAGAAAGAAACTATTTGTCCAGTGAAAGACAAACTCTAATCACAGATATCGTGAGAAAACACCCAACTACGGTAAGTGATCTTGGTATCGACACAATTGTGAATAATCTCGTACCCAACATTCCTGTAAAATGCATTCATTGGTTTTTGAGAAACACAGATTTCGAAAATGAGAGTGATGCGATTGGTTCATCGGATGTAAT
>VMHT01114411.1_pt1 | contig 15344 bp, 12 predicted proteins | sample 4693611 | NCBI WGS metagenome assembly VMHT01 (sample SAMN12280063, study PRJNA550983) | marine metagenome | isolation source: seawater sampled from same location over 5 years 0.02-0.2 micron viral filtrate | place: USA: collected off the coast of southern California halfway between the port... ... | reverse complement strand
CGCCGCCTTTCTGCTCCCAACTTGATCCGTTTCCGTAAGTAAGGTCATCATAGTTTTCCATATCAAGACCTGTGCCTTCTTCCCATGCAGCTGTGATTGTATCTACTTCAAGTTGAAAGCCCATTGGCAATGTTCTGCCGTGCTCTGCATTGAACAGTCTGAGATAGAATTTAGCTCCAGCGTCGAGTGTTCCCGCATCAATGTCGGCTTGGATCTCGGCGATATCGAATTCAATAAGAATTCGAGCTTCTTCGCGAGAATAAACACCAGCATCATCTTGGACTTGTCCGTAGATCGAGAAGACCTCTAGAATGTCCGAGGCTCCCATGTTGGCTTGACTGCCACTAGTTGCAAGACTTTCTCTGAAAGCATTGGTGATTGTGTTGTCTTTTGTTGCGTTATAACGTTTAATCATCTGACCAATACTCCTTTCACGTCAGTGGTGGGGAATTTCAATTCCATAATCACATTCTTTGGTGTTTTAATAAATGTTCCGTCTTGAGACATTGCTTCTTTAAAATTCATTCTAACCATTGAGTAGTTTCCACCAGTTTTCTGATGAACTTTTACTTTCTTTACGTCTGCGACCCCTTCGACCTTCGAGAGGATTGCGTAAAGTCTAGTGATGTAGATTGGTTCTCCGATGTAAGATTGGTTCGAGAAATAGTCCCTAATTGCAGCGTTGCATCGGGATAAAATGTTTTCGTTCGAAAACTGCGGGTCAATAGTCACTTTAAAGTCGACTCCAAAGTTCACGATCTTTGCGTCATAAATATCTATAACATCATTGAGAGACTTGTATTGTGATAGCCAGTTTTTGATGTTTTGTTTTAATCTGTCGTTAGCATTTGTCAGATTGCCGTCGGTGCCCTCGGATGCAATGTAAATTGCCATTCGGCGATTGGTTGCTGACGGGTCACTAACAACGCTTACTCGCTTGATGATTCCAAACTTATTTGGCATGCTATAAATAAGAGATTCATAGTCTTGCCTAGTCACTGCACGCCCTTGGGTTGCGTAGTGACTTTTTGCTCTCTGCTTTAATTCTTCGTTTGTCATTCTTTCAGCAGAACCAATAATAGGATCTTCATTTGTAATTTCAATAGAATTAACAACATCGTTTTTCTTTGCATTTAGTAGATTGATTTCTGATGGAAACTTCAGTCTAGCGGTCCCTATTGAATTCAAACTGTTGACTGGTGCGCTAGAAAGATCTGTGGTGTTTGCTTTGGCGATAATTGTTAGTGTTGTTCCAGATGGTGCAATCCCAAGTTTCGTTGAACCTATAAGTCTTGACGGGTCAAATGTTTGAGTAGAAATGTAATTCTTTCCATGCATCTCAAGGAAAACCTTTGCTGGATCAGCAATCTCTTCGGCCTCAGAGTCTTCTGAGCCAAATCCAAATTGTAGATAGGTGCCACTGTCGTCTTGCTCTACAACAAAGCGTCTTGTGGCTACGAACGGCTTTAGAATCGATCTTACACCTTCGCTAGCTGCTTCTCTGTTTGTTGTTTCTCGGAACACCACTTCTTGTGATAGATTGTCGACTTCATAATATGTGTTGCCATCTGAATCTTTGACTGAGATGATTTCACTATAGGTTGAGTCTCCAATTCTAACTTTCTTGAATTTCTCAAAAGTTGAAGTTGTTAGGTCGACGGTGATTCTCGAGAACACACCAGAAACAACTTGTCCAACAGCCTTAATTGCAAAATGCGTTGTCCGTCCTGTAGATGAATCAAATCTTGCAGCGACCATATCATTTGTAGGGCTGTTAAAGGCGACATCTTCAGTTAACGTGAACACCCCACCGTTGGTTGCATTAAAGGAAGATCCCTTCTGTAAAATCGGCATATAATTGAAGTCAGGAGCAGTTCCTGATGGGTTTGACGGAACTAAAACAAATAAAGAAATAAATCCGTAAGAATTTGCTGATCCTGCGAACTTATAGCCCATAGACCTAGCGTGCTTACGAATGTTATTGAATTCGATGGCTGAATCCATAAACGACTCGTTTGTTTGATAGTCGAGATAATAAGAAAGAACATCTCCAACATAGGCAACAGAATCAATTAATAGTGAGTTGATAGTTCCTTTGGTGAAGTCTTTCCATTGCTCTGGATAAAATCTTTTAGCATGTTCAACAATATCTGATTTGATAGAATCGAAGTCTCTGCTTGTGTACTTAATAGGTGTTTTCTTTTGTTTTGACATTTGATGGTCCCTCTACAAAGACTAAATAGTTTGACCTAAATAACTTCCAGTTCAAAAACTTCAGGGATTGTTAATTCATTATAGAAGAATTCTATTCTTATTCTCATCATTGAGTTGGAAGGATCTAATGTAACCTGTAGGTTTGAAATAGTCATGTAGGGCATGTAAGTTGATGCTTGTTCTCTGATTATAGATTCTAAAGATTCTGTTTGGATTTCTTGTTCTTGTAGAAAAAGATAATCGGGAAGTCCGACACCATAATTTGCATCCATAACATATTCACCAGGTCTGGTTAACAAAAGCATCTTAAGATTCTGCTTAATTGCATCAGTCTGACTCCAATCGGCATACGATGATGCTCCGAATGATGTAGATGTTACTCTAGAAGAAGAAGAATTTGTTACGGGAGCCCCGTTGTCTCCGACTTCGATTGGGTAAATAATTGAAATTGACATAATTTAATCCTTAAAAATCTTTTGAAAGTCATTTAGGCAATCATCGCCGTCGGAATCAAACGGTTTAACCCTTGTGATCCTAACAGATTGCCACCATCTAACAGATCCGTCTAGACCTAAATAAGAGTCTGGTAATAAATTACCAATCCATTGTGCATCGAATTGGCGCTTCTCTTGCCTATTATCTTCATATTCATCGTCATCAGATCGATAAGTTGATCTAAATTGCTTTTTGAGAGTTGTTTTTACGCGGTCAAAAATCTTTCTTTTCCACTTATTCTTAATTGCCCACTGGCGATTTTCATCAACTTCATTGGGCCCTAAACCGATTGATTCAAAGAAATTATAATAAGAATAGATTCCAAACAAAGAAGTGAAAGTAGTTGTTTTAATGATAGTCTCAAAAATAAACTTAAAATCATCTGTTTCAACAAGTTGGTCGATATAACACTTGAGATCCTCGCCCATGTTCTCATCATCAAAATCAATATCTTTAATGACTTTATCTAACACATCATGTTCATAGTGTGCAAATGGAATGTGATGATTATCTCCGATCTTTCCAACCCTTTCTTTTTTCTCATCTAAATTAGATGAGATTCCAAGGTTTTTATGTGGAACATAGATCAGCCTGACTCCGAACTTAACGCCGATAGATCCGTAAAACTTGTTGTTTAAAATAGTTGCGTTACCAAAATGATCAGACAGTTTGGAATTTTGATCAAATCTGCGTTCATTGAGAAGTTCTTTGAACTCTCCGATTGTCATAACTTGTTCTTCACCGGTTTTCGAAATTATTCTCAAGTACTTTTCAACAAACATCACCCCTTTTGCGGGAATAGTATCTCTATTGGGCAATCTTGAGCCCATAGATGTCCCATTTCGATTGTTGGGACAATCAATTACTGTTCCATAAGAAGGTTTCGAAGCTCCCTCTATAACTTCAACTTCAACAGCAGCGCGGCCAGATTTGATGTCAGAAAAACTTAAGATTCCCTTTTCTGAAATGGCATATTTTTTAATATCCCAAACATGAGGTAATGGTCTCATGTTTTGAATCACCCTATTTGTCAGTCCAGACATTTCCTTTTCCATCAATGCTGCTAGAAAAACTTTGGCATGCCCTCTTGATTCGTGAATAGCAGCAACTTTCATTGCCATCTTTCTTCGATGGGGCAACATAGTTCTGAGTCTATTCCTATAATCTTTTTCTTCAAATTTGTTAAAATAGGTTTCCCACTCTGCATTGAAGCCTATGATAGATGCTCCTTTTATAGCCAATTCCAAACCTCTAGGAGATTTTATTTCTCTTGGAAAATTAACCTGCACCTTGTTTAACTTGGTCATTGCATTTCTCATCGCTTCAGTTTCTTCTAACAAGCCATCTTTGATCTGTCTTTGTGCAACTTGGACGCATTGTTCTAAAAACAAAAGATAATAGGTGTAAGACTGAACCATGTTCAAGTCCCATCCTCTCTCCTCTGCAATAAACTCTTGTTCCATTTTATCCGCCATCATCATGAATAATGAACTATCATAGTTATCTAATGACAATCTAATTGATCCAAGAATTGGCATGGATCTTAAAACAAATTCGGTTCCAAATGTTCTCAATGTTGCAATGACAAGTCCCTCGAGGATACCATGATTAGCAGGCGTCATTTGTTTGTCATAAGGAACTTCAAATCGACACTCCGGCGCTTGAGATAATCTTTTGTCAATTGGTAAAGAGCCTTCGATGTGTTTCGTTCTTCTTGCAATATCATTAATCTGTAAAAAACCATTGTCAACATCATCACAAACCTCTGCTTCTGGGACAAATGCTTTGAACATTCCCATCCATCCGTTATAAGTTGCTGGTTCTATGTAGATTTTTGGGAAAAGATAAGAACCTCCATGAATAGCGGGGTCCAAGAAGTGAACTCTTGGATGTTCTGTTGCTGATTTGCCCAAAACCTTATCCCAAGGCCACTTGTTGTAAAACCACGTCGTCATGTCATTAGGTTTAGATTCAGGGTTGACATAAAGAAGATCTTTAAATGTAACCTTTTGTTGATCATTTGCTCCAAAACTAAATCCTACAGGTCTTTTGCCACTTGGCTTCTCGATGATTGATTGTTTTACAAAGTTTAAAGTCTCGAGGTTCCAAGCATCCGTAATCTTTTCGAGTTTGCCGAGGGTTGAGTTGCCCATGATGACATTTGACTTTTCCATTAAAAAGTTTCTAAACAAAACAGTCTCTATGTTAAAGTGATCCTTGAAAACGCTATAGTCGACTTCACTTGTCATATCTTGAGAAGAGAAATCTTTGACCTTAAAACGACTTGAGTTTGGACTTTCAACAGCGCCGAACTTAATTCCTTCGAGACCAAGTTTTTTCTTTTCTTCTTTAGACATTTTACGATGAAATGTTTCATCGACCTTAATCAAGTGTGTTGGATTTGGTCGAGGAAGAACTCGATAAATGAGCTTGCTTTCATAATCAGGGTCGTCTTGAATATCTTTAAACTTCATTACAATCGTGTTTTTTGCTTTAGAATCATATTGTAGATTCATGTTTTTGATTCTCTGTCTCAACCTACCACCAACGGTTTTAGGATATTCCCCTCTCATTCTATCAAGATCATAAGGGATTCCAAAATCTTTGTCTGTTAACGGGATTTTAAAATCAATTTGGAAAGGCCATTCGTCCTTTCGGCGTTGGAGCATCTCTTCGTTGTCGACATAGTTTGGTCTGATAAATGGTTGACCCGCTCTTCTTTGGTGCTTGTTGAAACGATTTCCTTGAGTGTCTACTAAAATGTTGTTTAAGATAGAGTGCTTACCTTCAATGAGATCTGAGATGAACTTCTTTTCGATTGTCTTGAAGAAGTCGTTAAGCATGTCGAGCTTCTCAGCAGCAAGATCTTCGTCCTCTAAAATAATAGCAGATGGATCAGATTCACAAGCAGGATCAGATTGTTTCAAAAGACCGTCTATGGCTTCCGCTAATAGCCCCTCAGGGCCTTTTTGAAGCATGTCAGACACAGTGCCTAGGTCATCAAGTGCACGAGCGTTAGCTTTATCTACGAGCTCTTGAGCGGTTGCTTCGTCAAGTCCGTTATTCACATAGATGGCTCTTCTATCTTCATTCCACTTGTCCAACTCTTCTTGACTCAAACAAATAGAATCAAAGATGGGCCCTTCAGGTATCTGGTTTGCCTGCTCTTTTAAGAATGCTCGGAGTTCTGGTGGTATGAACTTTTGCATCGATGCGAAACAATCTTTAATGTCATCTGGGTCTCCGAAGACTGGTGCTAAATCTGGGCAACGGGAGTTTACAAGTTGAGACATCTTCATTACGACATTCGAGTCCATGCTTGAGGGTGTGTTTGTCAGCAATCCAATAACTTCTTGTTTTGACATTGTTGCATTCATCGTTTGAAATAAGCAATCATATGCTTGTGTATTTGGTGCTTGCAGTCCTCCACCACCTTTGCCCAAGGCGTTGTTGAAAAGATTCTTTTTAATCTTATCAAGATCATCTTGCGGAGAGTCAGGACAAAAAGCATCTCTGATAGCTTCGTCTAGACCTTGGTTGTTGCCGGTTAGCAAACCAGCAGCAAACTGTCCCGCAGCATTTATGCTCTTACACAGAGCGTCATCAATCATCTGAATTAGCTTTACAATCATTTTGACCAAAAGCTGAGTCATGACTGTTTCTAGTTTCTCTATGAACTGGTTTCTTAGGATTGTGAGAGCATCTTTCCTCCACGGCTTGAGATCTCTGATGTTGAAGTCTCTCATTTTTTCTGGGAATCCAAGGCCGGTGTTTCCATCGCCACATGGATCAAACGACAAGGTCGATAGAAAAGACTTTACAGGCGGATTGTGTAATCCTTGAAAAGCACATCCGACTTGATTGATATAGCGTTGGACAAGTTGTCCGCCTGGGAATCTGTCGAGGTGCGACATTAATTCATCAACTCCAACGACATCTAGCATGTTCTCAATGTACATATCAATTATCTCAGATTGGATGTCTCCGAGTGCCTTTCCGAGAGTCCCTTGCGCTTCTGTTTGTGCCTTAATTAACTCCTCCTGTCTCTCCGGTGGAAGTTGTGAAAAGTCTTCTTCTTTGAATTTTTCAAGTTGGTCTTGGATATCGTTTCGTGCTATTTTAAGTTGTTCAATTTCGATTTTGAGTTTAAAGATGTTCTCATCGATGTTTTGGTCAAGTCGACCTTCGTCTTCTTCTGAGACCAACGATTGTAAACCTGCGTCCATTTCTAGGAACGATTTTTCATATTCTATTCGAGATTCTTTTTTCGAAATCTGATTCTCGATGTCGGCTAGTTCTGTTTGCAAAGATTCTTTGAGAGATGCGACACCTTGGTCACTATTCGTTCCGAGATAATCAAGATAAGGATTAGTGTCTTCCGCACCACCGGCGACATAAGCTTCTTCCCATGGCATTGGCATGTTTGCCCATTTTTCTCTAGCCATCTCTCGAAGTTCGGCTTGTTTTGCTGGTGGGAGGGCTTGAATGAAGAACCCCATCACATCAATGTCCATTGCTTTTAAGGCAGCCATAACGATCTTCTGAAATGCTGCTTCTTGTGTTACACCTGAGAACAGACATTGGATTGCGTTGATAGTTAGAGACTGGACATTACAAAGTGACAGTTTCTTGAGCAAGGTTTCAGGCTCTGCTTCAGCTTTTTCCGCGGCTTTCGGTCTATCGATTTCACCAGTTGTCATGAAAAGTTCGATATCAATTAGAGAAGCTAAAATTCCATCTTGATGTTTTAGCTCTTCAAGTGCAAGCTTTTTAGCCTCCTGCCAGTAGGGATTCTTTTTATCTTTGGCCGCTTGTCGAGCTTTTTTTGCTGCATTCTTTCGCTGGTCTCTTTCTTTTCTTCTTTGTTCAGATTCTCCATCATCTGATTCTATTGTATTTAATTTTGATTTTACTCTTTTTGCTTCAAGCATAGTTTCTAACTTCTTAGCTTCAAGAGTCTTAATTTGTTTGTTTATTTGTGCAACCTTACCAGTGTTTTTGGCGAATTGAAATTCATCTTCGTTTGTTCTTAGTTGTTCTAGTTCTAATTCAAGTTCTTCTATTTCTGTTGCAATTTGAGCTGGTACGTCCAGCGTGAGGGAGTGCAATAATTTTCTCAAATCTTCTGGTTTATCAGGTCTAGCATCCTGCCTTTCTCGAACTTTATCCTTTGCTTCAAATCCTGATGTTGTCTTTGCTTTAAAATACTTTTTCTCAATCTCAGGTTGCGCCAATAGGTCTTGGCAAGATTCTTTTGAATTGAACTCGTAAGCTAGTGATTCTACCAGATTTAGTGCCTCATTTAGAACGTAGTCTTTCAGTTCTCCACCAAACTCCTGAATATTGTTACTCACACATTCGCCAAAAGAATCTTTGACTGATTCTTCATTTAGAGTTCCATAGTCCACAACCAACAGGGGAAAGGTGAATTTGACCAAGAAATCAAGCCAAGGATAAGATTCTCTTGCTTGTAGTGCCGTGTCTATTTCTTTCATTTTTGCAATGTAATTCATTACAGTCGGTTTTTTACTATACTTCTTTGCAAACTTGCTGTTTCTTCCGCAAATAAGTTGATAATCACAGCCTTCAACTTTTGCCTCAACTCGTTTAATTTTGTAAGGATTTCCGTTTGGTCCTTGCATAAAGGTTATTCGAACTTTATCGGCATTCTTAACCACAACACTGGGGATATTGGATCTGATGTTCCAACGCTTCTTACGAGGCTTGTTGCTGTTGTTCGCCTCAGCTTTCAGATCATCATAGAATGTGTCAATTTTACTAGAGAACGAAGAGGCATAATAGTCTTTACCGCTTTCCTTAAATTTCAAAAATCCATCTTGTGTTTGGTAAAAGTGAGATTGATATTTCGAATAAGCAAACAAAGCAGCTTTTAATCTGAAGATTTGTCCAAAAAATTTCTTGACATCAATTTCCACTTCAGAACGAGTTGTTTCTGCAAACTCTTGGATTTCATCAGCTGTTGGATTATCGGGAACCGAATCTATAATAAAAGCGGGAATCGAGACTAAAACTTTCAACAAGTTTTGCATTGGGTCAATGTCAAAATCGATCGCTCTTGCATAAAGCTCTAGAGCGAAAGGGTTCTTAATTTCATTAGAGACGTTTCCAATGACGAATTGCGTAAAAGACATCGGCTCTTCAGGATCAAAGGCCAGAGGTCCAGATAGAGAAAGTAGGTCTGGACATTTTTTTGATTTACCAATTGGATCTTTTTTGAGGTCTAGAAAGGCAACAGAGAAGTTATCATATTCTTGCAATAACTCATTTGCAACTCTCCCTGAAAGTGCCGGGCCGTTGTGTGATGCGCAAATTATTTGTTGAGCGATCAACTTATCTGTGTCTTGAAGAATCAGTCGAATGGCAGGTTGAACAAAAGATCGAAACAAATGTTCGCGAGTTAGAAACTCTCTTGAGCCAACTGCATCACGGAATTCAGCTGCCGTGAAAGAGTCTCCATTTACATTGATGGTTACACAAATTCTATATTCACATGTGCTCTCATCTAAATAAGTTTCCTCAGGAATCTGTCTCCAGTCTGGTGCTATAAACGATTTGTTTGGAGTGCATGTTGGACATAGCTTCTTTAATGGCAATGGATCTGGTACACCATCACAAACCTTTGGTTGAAATTGTTCGAAATTTTCTGACATGTTATCTTCCTATGAACACAGTGTTGCTTAAAATATAGTCACTTGGAACACCTTTTAATGCACCAGATTTAGATCCTAAATGTTGCCTTATTGTCTTAGCTTTATGGAATTCTTCAATAACTCCATCGAGCTTTTGACCGAATAGTTTCCTAACTCCTCTCAAACCCTCCGCTGCGGCAGAAGCAGAAGGGGTTGATGGGCCTGCACCTACTACAACGTGGACATGACCAGCAAGAGCAATTCTATAAAGAGCCAATTCTTGCTCTAGATTATCAACTTTTGCTCCGAGAGTATCAATATAGTCCTTCATTACATAGAGATAGTTTACTAAATTCTCACCACGAACTGCAGGTTGATAATTGTCTTCCGTTATGGCTCCGATTTCGATCTTAGCATTCACATCTTTTGCACCAGTGACCAATCTTTCTTGACCATTAAACTTTGCTAGTCCAGCTAAAATTCTAACTCTCTCTCTGCCAATTACTAATGTGTGGTCTGCTTTGATTCCAATTCCTGATTTCAAATTATCAGATATTGCTGTTAACTTGTCGGTGTTTTCTGTTGCAAAGTAGTGATTGATGTTTCCACGTTCTGTTAAATAAATTCTTGCGCCATCCTCAGCAAAATTTCCTCGAGACTTTGTTGTTGAGGTGTGAATGACTCTTGAGGAAGATAGTTGCCCAGCTACTATATCAATTGCCTCACATTTAGTCCCTCCAGCACCACCGAGACCAGAAGCTCTTGATCCATAGTTATCTTTGGTCAAAACAATTCTGGCTCCACCAGGGGCTCTCTCTCCAGTTTTATCGTTGAGAATAACTTCTTTTCTGGAATAGACTCTCTCGCATGGTGCGCGAGAGAATGCTGGTAATTTCTCATCGTCGTCTGTTAAAAATAGACCACTTCTAGCAGGAAGTCTATCTTCATCAGATTCGAGAAACTCAGTAATGTCTTTTCTAGTAGTGTGAACAAGTGCATTGTAAGCCTCTTTCATATTTACTCTAATTCTACGTGGTCGCATGTGCTGCCCCTGTTGGTTCTGCTGTTATACTTAAGTGGATGTGCTCCGTTCTCTTAAAAACACCCCTCTCTCTTCTTAGTCTTAACCCTGCTTCTCGATTGCGTTTAACATGATCCCAAACTTCTTCCCAATTATAGCTTTTTACCCAACCAGCAGCTTTCATTTCTTTTAACACATCTAGCATTATGATAACATTTTCATAAGGTTGATTGTTTGTTTTCAAATCAATTGCCTTAAGTGTAGAGTGGCCACTACCATTTTTGTGCATCCCAGCATTAATTTGTTTTGTATATTGATCTCCAAGAGCCTTTTGTAATTCAGCAACATTATTCCATTCTTTACTATAAATTATGTCTCTAGGGCCCACTACGGTTGGGGCTGTTTGAGTATAAGTTTTTTTAAACCACTTTCTAAAACCAGCTAGTGATGAAGCAGAACCATCAAAACGGCCACCTAACATAGCCCTTGCTTGAGCTGGACCATCTCTAAATAAAGAGGTAACTTTAATGCTAGTACCAGTGAAAGCGGTAGCTTTAAGTCTCTTTCTGAATTCGTCTAGGAAGTTTTTAAAGTGAGAATATTTATCTATTTGAGCTTGAAGGGACCTACCTGCTATCAATTCAATTTCACCATCTGCCTCTCTGAGAACATCAAGAATTGGTTTCTTAGCATTTATAGCTCCCATAAATGCTCCCATAGCTCCACCGGATTGACCAGAAATTCCACCAGTAGACTCATCAAAAGAGAAGGCAGATGATCTCTTAAGACTGAGAAGGGTTACCATTGCACCCTCCATTTTACAGATCCAAATGGACCCATTCGTTAGAGACATTGCATCTGGATGATCTGCTCTTAAGATCCCTTGTTTACATGCATTTATAGCAGAATTATACTCTTCTCGACTTGTTGCATCAATTGGATTGGTGTTCCCGGCATCGTGAAATGATGGACTAAAGGCCCTACAGATGATTGGTCCGACTGTTTCTGATGCCTCTGTTCCATGTTGAGTGTAGATGAATGCTTCAAAAGTTTCCGGGATCTGCTCTTTATTGAGCATGTCCTGAACTTTTTCTACACGATATTCATTTCTATCAGATGGCTTTAGTAGTTGGCTTTGTGATTCAATTGTCATTATTAGTGTCTTCCGAGTTTTGAATTTGATCAAAGATCTGAGCAAAATCTTTGTCTGTTAACTCGTCAGACTTTTCGTTCTTGGACATTAAACCACAAAGTTTTACAAGTTGCTCATTTGATCTTTGTAGCGTCTCGACATACTTGGCAAGAACCACACCCAACGAAGTGTGTTGGGATGGATCCTTTGCTAATTGCCTCATTGCATCGTCGAGAAGTTCGCGGGTTGTCTCGCGATCCTCATCGATGTTTTTGATTGCTTGTTTTATATGCTTCTCGCTACTCATAAACCTAATTAGTCCTCAGTTAAATTTCACCGTTGTCCCAATTTTCTCTAAACTCTCTATACTTCTTTCTCATTTTGTTCAACTGAGACACGATCTGCTTGGTGTTCATCCCTGTGAGTTCACGGAGATACAGATAAATAGCCTTCTTGTTAAAGATTTCAATGTCTTCTGCAGAATCAAACAACATCATTACGGCGTCATAAACCTTCTTTTCTTTCTCTTTCTGGAAGTCATCTTTCCAAGTTGCCATTTCCTCGCGTAAATTGGCCATCATTTCTTGACGTAATTTTTTATCTTGATAAGTCTCAGCCTTGTCAATGAAGTGAATGTCGGGATCTAACTCAGCGATTGCTAGAGGAACTTCTCTCTCGAGTTTCTTCTTGTGCTTCTTGACTTTGTGGATAAACCAGTTCTTTGTAACCACAGAGAAGTAGGAGAATGCCTTAGAGCCCTTTGCAGGGTCGAACTTGCCAAGGATGGTGGTGAGGTAAACCTTGCACTCGTCTCGCAGATCATCGATGTCTGGGAGGCTTGTAAAGCGATAAGTAAACACGATCTTGTCAACCATCTGTGAGAAGACTGGTTGAATCATGTATTTGTAAAGTTGATCTTTTTCTTTTTGATCATCAATTGAGCAGTACTTAACTATCGCGTCTTCGTGTTCCTGCGTAAAATACATGTTTTTCTTTTTCGTTCTCTTCCGAGGCATCATCTTCTCCAGATTCTTCATATTCAACCGGTTCTGATAATGACGCAACGTCACCATATTGATCTTCAAGGATGATGGATAGCGAACCGGCATGGTCCATCAGAGCCTTTAATGTTTCGTCTCCATAGAATGAATCTAAGGAATAGACTGCTTTGAGGTGGTCTCTAAATCCTATAATTAGTTCCAAGAGGTCGGCGGAGTTATCTGCGATCGTTGAAAGCTGATTTGCTTGTTCTTTAGCAAACCAGATCAACATTCCATTTATCCCAGCGGAAACGGTAAGTGCCACCGTAAGCCATAAATCAATTGTCATCGGGTAACTCCACTCTTTTCTTTCGTTCTTCCTTCAGAAGGGCTCTATTCTCTTCGATAGCGCGTTTCACTTCATCGCCAACCTTAACACCCTTTGAAGATTCTTTGCGGGCGACATAAGGCATTTGAGGCACTTTACGAATCCTAACGGAATGACAAAAGCCACACGTAAAGTGCTCGTCATTCATTCCATGAACAACGTCAAAAACCTCATCACAATCGCAACACTTGTAGGTGTATCTAGGCATCCTTATCAACCTTTATGCTATCAGGAACCTCAAATGTAGGCGGGTTCATGACAACTAGTTGCCCAGCGTCATCAATTTGAATTTCAAAATTCCTAAGAACGGGAACGATATCGCTCTGTTCCAAAAGTGACTTTTGAAGTGCCATCATGATTGCTCCGACGGCTTGATTTGATAATTTATGATCCATAATAATCTCCTATTAAAAAGTTATAACCTTATTATAGCACAAGTTTGGGGCCTTGTCAAGGTTTTTTAAAATTTATATGAAAAAAGTTCAATTTCTTTTCCATAAATGTCTTCCACTGCTTTGCGAGACGATGAGTTGTAATAGCTTCTATAGTTCTTTCGACCTATTGATTTTTTAAAGTGAGGTAATGAAAAAGATGATTTAGAGTGCAAACCAATTTTGTCTAGAAAAGAGTTTAGATCGGATTGTAAATTTTCCATTCGAATGTAGTCAAAATCGTAGACACCATCGTCTGACCAAAGATTAGTGTTTGTTCTTAAAGTTCTGATCGTTGATGAATTTTTTATAAAAGACTCGAATCGAAATTTGTCCACCTCGTCATTCCCTTGGTGGTGATAATAAGACACTGCTAAATCATAAGGGTTTCGGATATTACAAACTTTTCGATAAGAGTTGAACAAATCCCCTCCAAGATCTCGTTTAATTTCTTGCACAGGCTTATGGTTATACCACAAACCGATGCCTCTTCTTCCTCTAAATCTTGAGCCGATTGTGCCAAATTCAGTAATGGACTCTGATGCTTTGTGTTGAGGTTCATAGGATTCCATGATAGATGGGTCAACACAAAATCGTTCCAAGAATGCCTCAGTTGATGTGCTCGCGGTTTTTCTTGTCTTAATGAAGATGAACTTATAATTGTGAGATACTAACACTATTCTCTCCCTTTATTTGAGTGAAATGTGTGAATAATTGGATTCTCAAATCCGCACCACAAGAGCATTTCCACAACTTTCTCTTTGTTGTTTAAATCAGGAGTTTCTATCCAAAAACATTTCGATTGATCTAGCAGTCTGCACTCATCATAATAGTGATCATAGTAAAGTCCAATTGCTTCATCTATAGATTTTGCATCAAAGTTTGGAAAACACTTATCCCAATGATCATGTCTCCACCAGAGTCCATCGTGTTCCATCCAGTGGTTTCTGTCATTCGCCTTTTTCATGAATGATTGGACCACCTCAACTCGCTCTCTTTTTAAGATTATTGCTTTTAAATCAATACCAGATTCCAAGTAGTGCTTTGTTAATTGAAGATTATAAGACGCTACATCGCCGATGAACGACTTACCGGATTGGATGTGTTTTTCAAACTCTTCTTCAAATGGAGTTGTTCGGTGCCATCTTTTAGGGATGGCACCGAACTCATGAGTAAAATAGGAATCATCTTGGGACGATAAGATTTTAGATAAAGACACAGAACCACAACGCCCCGTGCCTAAGCCAATAATCAAACTCACGTTAAGTCTCCTAGGAGATTTAAGAACTCATCTGCTTTGACTGATGTGTATTTAATTTCACGACCATCTAATGTTTCTTTTTTCAAACAATAGTCAGAAACCTGAGTGTAAGAATCATCGTTATGCCAAACCGTTGAGTTTGAGTTCATAGACAATTGATAACCAGCCTTAACTAGATCGAGACTGAATTTGACATCTTCGGAGAGTTTACCTTCTTCATTTGCGCGAACTAAACACTCATCATCCCATCTTACGTTCTCGAAAACTTCACGCCTAGCCATAATGAACCCAGAGGTCTGATAAAGATTCTTATCATATTGAGGGTGATCATAGTCAACCATCTTGTGTGGCTTCAAGGTTGCACGGTCCCAATGACGAGTTCCATCAGGATTCAACAATCGATTGCCAAGAACATCCCAATAAGTGTCATTGGAGTGGCTCAGAGCGTCGTCAAGCCATCCTTTGGACAATAGAATGTCATCATCTAGCCAAGCAATCACATCGTGTTGAGAGGCATCTCCGGCGGCATTACGAAGTGTTGCAACTTTGCGAGAATGAGCAGCATCTTTTTGGTCAACTAGAGTGACTCCTTCGAGATCTGAGAAGTTGTCAATGTCTCCTGCTATGATGATCTCATGAGGAAAGTCTCCAAGTTCTTTTTTGATCGACTTAATTGTCAAACGAGTCTCTTCAGGTTTTGCTCCATTTGTCGGAATACAGAATGAGATAGCTTCGATTGGCTTTGGGGTCTCCAAGCTTTTGCCTATTATAG
>VMHT01088794.1_pt1 | contig 15345 bp, 18 predicted proteins | sample 4693611 | NCBI WGS metagenome assembly VMHT01 (sample SAMN12280063, study PRJNA550983) | marine metagenome | isolation source: seawater sampled from same location over 5 years 0.02-0.2 micron viral filtrate | place: USA: collected off the coast of southern California halfway between the port... ... | reverse complement strand
AAGCAATACACATATCGTTTTGGGAAAATACATGCTTCTCAAAAACAATTAGAAACATGTTTGTCTTTCATACCTCTTGATATTCCAGATGGAAATATAACAAAATTACATCAGGCTATGCCAGACAGATGTAAACATATACGAGATACACAAGCTTATTATAATTACTACAATACAGAAAAAACTTATTTTGCTACGTGGACTAATGTTCCGATTCCATATTGGTACAAAGATTTAAATAAAATTGAAAATAAAATACTTACCATTTAATAAATATAAATATAAATGAAAACTGGATTTGTAAGTTTTATATTTACTAAGATAACTATTAAAATGTTTATAACTATAATTGTATATACTATGTTTGGAGTTTTATTAAACGAATTATTAGTTCCTTTTATATACTCTACATTAGATCCTAATAAAAAAATAGAAAATTTAAAACTTACGATAGGTAAATATACTATAGAGTATGGCAAAAGCTTTGGTGATTTATTAATTGGATTTATGCTATTATTTCTTGTTTACCTTTTTTTAACATAATGTATAAACCTTTATAATTTATATAAAAATTTGTGACATCAATCCCGTGTGTTTTATAATACATTATAGTATTGTATCTAATAACTTTAAATTTTTTGTCTAAAAATGTACTTCTGAGAAATTTATAGTCGTAATTTTCATCTAATTTGATTATATCATTATCTCCGCAAAAATCTATATAATATATAAAATCAAAATTATCTTCTAGTAATTCATTTGGATTTGGTATACATAATTGATTTAAAAATGTATTATAAGCTTTATTATACATTTCAATGTATTTATTTTGAGTTTTTTGCTCTATTACTGTTTCTAAAGGATTCAATATAAAAAATTCCCACCCATGATGTAGCATTTTTTATATTGATATAAATTTTACTTTTAAATTACATTGTGCAATTTAATTTAATTTAATTTAATTTAATTTTCATCCTCTTCGGAATAATCATCTGAATCGCTGTCTTCATCAGAATAATCTGAATCAGACTCTGAATCATCAAGAAGTTCAAGATCTGTCTCTGTTACCATTTCAAATTGAGTTTCAACTACTTCGGTACTATTTTCATCATATTCTGGTTTTGCAAGTAATGGCGGAAACATTCTAGTTAACTCAGTTACGATCTCTGGTGTAATTTTTGTTTTATTCACACATCTAAACTTCACGTAAAGATCTCCATAATTTCCTGGACTTCCTAGAATAGGCATTCCTGCGCCAGTTATCTTTTTAAGCATATCATGTTCATCTCCAAATATATCAAATGGATCTCCTTTTACCTTTAAAATTTTGCCATTTAAATGCTTGATGTATACTAACGGATTATAAGCCTCAGAAAGCGATATCTCTTTTTCCATTAGTAAGTTATTTCCATCACGCACAAATTCAGGGTGTTCTTCTACATCAAGAGTAACTACTACATCGCCGGTTTCATAGCCCTGTTTTTCATCGGCCATGTGATTAAATCTAATAGACTGTTCATCTATCATTCCAGGTTCAATTTTGATTGAGAGTTTCTTCTTTTCCTCTTCATAAGATCCATCTGTGTCTATTTTTTGTCTTCTTAGAGCAAGCTTCTTCTTAACGCCAGTGTAAAGTTCATCTAAACTTACAGTTAAAGTAAATGTCATATCTTTGGTTCTAGGTGCAATTGGATCATTATCATCAGACTCTTCGGAATCTATCTCTACAATTCTCTTCATTTTTTCTTTTTTAACAGGCGATTTTTGTAAAACGTCTAGTGATATTTTAGATTCTTCTACTGGAACTGGCGTAGGTGGCATCTTCATTTTACCCTGTTTTTTACTGCTCATTACACCTGTTAACATTTCTGGATTAACAACATCTGTAACCGATTTTGTAATTTTGGAGATAGCACTTGTCATTTCTTTTTCTGATAATTTTTTGCCGCTTTTAAGTTCAGATGGTGGCTCAATTTTACTTGCAACCTGTTGAGCTATCTTCATAATCTGGCTAAAATCAGGGAGTTGCTGCTGGTCCATTTTAATTTTAATAAATATTTAAAATTAAAATTACTACCGCATATAAATTGTGAATGAAAATGAAAATTATCTCTTGCTTAAATCTATTTTTTCTTTTTTATCAGTTTCTTCTATAAATTTAACGGATTTATTATATTTATTAGATGTATCTTTTTTGGGTTTTTTAGATGTAGTTTTAACTAAATCATCTACTTTATCAAAGGCTTGTTTACCTTTAAATATATTATTTGCATCATTATTAATTATCATTAAAGGTACGCTATCTATATCAAGTTGCGTATCTATCTTATCATCTTTGATGTTGATGTATTCTATATTAGCCTCAGTTAATTTACTTACTTTTATTATAAAATCAGTAGATGGTTTACAATTTGGATGATAAACGACTACAATAGCTAGAGACTCCATTTAAATTAATAATACAATTTAAATTAAATTATAAATTGCAAACGTAATTATCTTCTACGTGGTTTAGCTAGATATGGATTAGCAGCTTGCGAGGGAGCAGGTACTGGGGGCGGAGGAGGAGGTTCTGGTTCGGGTTCTGGTTTATCTTTTATTGTTTTAATTAGTTCTCTAGCTGTATCTATTATTTCTTTATCTAATTTAGCTTGTTTAGCTTTTGCAAAGTATTTCATTAGTTCTTTTTTGTCTTTATTATCAATAGCAGTTGTCATTATATTTATTAATTGAGTTTTAGATATAACCGTTTTTGTCCTTTTACTTTCATATTCTTCTAAAACATGAGGCAATGTTATAATACCTACTATTTTTAAAAACATATCATTGATATCTATTTTATTTTTAACAGCAAAATCAATGGCTTCTTTGGTTGCATTTACTTTGTTTACAATATTGTAAATAAATGAATCTTCAGAAATCAATGTGCTAAAAGCTGTATCAGATATAGCATTTAATATGTCTTGTCTTGTTATAAGTGGTTTACCATTTAATAATGATTCTTTATTAGGCCTAATAAAATTACTTGGAACTTTATATCTTTTAATATTTTCTTCTTGTTTAATAATTTTATCTCCGACAGGTAAATATAATTGTTTTTTCTCATACCAATAATAACCTGGCAAATTTAAAAATGGTAGATCTTCATTTTTAATAAAACAAAAAATAGGAACTGGTTTTGCTATTATTTCTGTACTTTTTCTTTGAAACTCATTTTTATCTAATTGTATAATTGCTCCAGTTTCTTTTAATTCACATGAGTAAGTTTGTTCTTCTGAATTATACTCCTTTGGTATAACGATGTCTCCATTAATGGTGTATTCTTTTTCTAGTATTACTTGTTTCATTGGCAAATTCATAGTTTTTTCAGTTATTTCATATACAGTGATATCTGTATATCCTTCTGTTATACGCTTTTGTTGCTGGAACACTGCATTTTTGGGATTAAGTATATCAGAAAATTCTTCTAAAATAGATATACCTTTATCCTCTGTCACTTCTTCTGGTATAACTTGAAGAGTTTTCTTTGGTTCAATTAAAGTTTTATAATAATTAAAAAGTCTACTTTTTTGCTCTTTAGTAAGAATTTTAATTTGATCTGTTGTGAGTTCTTTTAATTTAATTAATTCTTCTACATATTTAATAGATTTGTCTATAGCTGTTTGCCAAAGTTCATTTAGATCATTGTCTTCAAAGGAAATTTCAGATACATTAAAAGTTTTAAGTTCATCAGTTTCAAGTATTATTCCAGTGCATTTTTCATTAAGCCATTTACATTTAAACTTTAGCCCATTTACATCTAAAGAGTAAGAATTTGGGTCATCACACGTTTGTTGAAGTGTAAATCTAGTACATGTATTTAATGTATCTACTTTTCTTTTCATAATTTTCTTGGTTGAAACACCTTCTCTAAACATTTTACTTTTGCCTCTAGAGTCTTTGTATTCTACATTAATATAACTATCACTTGTTATAACCTTTGTATCATCTGTTTCTCTAAATACACATGGACCCTCAATTACTACAAAACCGTTATCTACACGTTCTTTTAATTTTTGACTATATATAGGAAAAGTATTTTCAGTAAAATCAAATGGTACTCCGTATATTTTAACAGGATCTTTTGTTACACTATAAACTTCTCCAGGCTCCTGAACTCCAATACGAGGTCTATATGTGTACATCACTGCTCTTGTTGGAACCTTTAGATATTCATAATAGGTATCATTGTAAATTGGATTAAAATTCTTCTTTTCAATTACAGCATCTTTATTTTTATAGTCACTGATAAATTTCATTATTTTTTTATAAAGTTCAAAAGAATCTTCCTCAAGTTCTATATCATATATACCTGCTAATTGTTCTAAATCAATTCTTGTATAATTTTGACTAATAATAGAGCCATCTCTTGCATAAGTGGTAAACATTGGATAAAAACCTCCATATATATAATCATCTCCTATTTTAATATAATCTTGTGTGTACTCCATACCATGTTTTATTTTCACAGGTTTTTCTTTAGAAATTATAGGTGGTTTATATGTACTATAAATAATACCAGATATTTCATTTAATTGTATTCTAAATTTTTCTGCTTTAAGTATTTTAGAAGCTTTTTTATATATTTCGTTTAATGGAGTTTTATTTTCATTTAATTGTTCTGATATAGAATCATAGTAAGCATCTAATTCATCACCTCTTAAACTTCTGATGTAATTAAGCACGTTGTCAGAGTTAATAGTTTTTGTAAATTCTTTAAGACGAGCAATGTCTACTGAACCTATTTCTCCCTGTGTAACTAAGAATTCTGTTATAATAGGTATTAAATATTCTGGATTAAAAGGAGTAATACATTTGACATTTCCATCAGGGTCTAATTCACACTTTAAATTGATTCTTGTAAAATAATCACATAAATTTTTATATTCTGTGTTTACAAGGTTAGTATAATATTCATAATACTCTGGAGTTTTAGATAAACCAAATACTATATCTTCAGTTAATGAAGCATATTTGTTTGGTTCTGGAAGATTACACGTTCTAAACGTCCTAGATAATTTATCTCGTTTTTCCATTCTTTCAGATACACTTGTAAGAATAAATACTCTTCTAGATCCTAATTTATTTCTTTCTTTGAGAAGATATCTTAATCTAAAGTTAAGTTCTAAAGCTCCATCAGGGACATCTAGTTTTTGATATTTTTTAAGAGACCTTGACCATTGAATCTTTTCAGAGTATTGACTCATTATCTGAGTTACTTCAATAGTGGATAAATCTTTATTGTTTTGTTTAAATTGCTTAAAATCATGATTTAAATCATTTAATTGAGATTCATAAATATTATACTGATCTGTATTAGGGTTCCAATTTAATAATTTATTAATGTTTTCTTCTTTAGGATCTCTAATGTCTATGTCCATTTCAGGTAAAGTTTTAGGAGTTTCATATGTAAGCAAATCAATTATAGAAATTTGCTGTTCTACTAATTCTTCAATTTTTTCTGGATGATTATTCAAAATAAATAAGATTTTCTGAATATTAAATTTATAATTTGAACTAGAATAGTCAAATATATCTGCTTCTAATTTCTCAACTAAATTTGTACTACCAGGATAATAGCTGGTTATAAACTCTAATAAATCATAAAGACCTTCTTGTCTCATTCCATAGATTTCTACTCTATTCTTAAATGTGTCAGATATAGATCTATGACCAGTTGGAAGATAAATTTCTGGATCTTCTTGATATTTTAAATAATAATTTATCTTTCTTAATTTATCATTTATAATGTCTTTAGATTTACCTGTTAAAAATTTAGAATTTTCTATAAGTATTTTTTTAAAATCTTCTAGGTAGTCTTCAAATGAGATGTATCTTTTAACTATATTTTTAAGATTGCTTCCGGGCAATGACATTCTTAATTCCCAAGCTTGAGCTATTTCTGTTTTATCTCCAGATTGTGCTTTTAATGTAGTATAAAGTTCGTCTTTTAAAGGTAAAACTGTTATGTAATCATCCTCATTAAGATTAAATATATCCGCACCCTCTTTTATAGCAAGATATCCTGTATCTCCTTTTTCTATGTATTCTTTTATGGCATCAATTTTTTCAAATATATCGTCTTCAGTAAGGTTAAATACATCTGGACGAGCATAAGTGTATGCTTTAAAAAGCTCGCTCGAAGGAATTTGATAATAAATGTTGTCTTCTTCTATTATTTTTTTTAAGTCTAAATAATCTTCTGGATTAGATCTAAATTTTATAACGTTCTGCTTATTTTCTTTAAGACGTTCTATATAAGACATAAATTTTACCATTCTTACACTTGCACACTTAATAAGATCTGCGCGAGTCATCTGCCTCATTCTATTTTTTAAAATAGCAAGTCTTTCTGAATAAACCTGTTCTTCTGGGTTTAATAAGTTAAGTCTTGTTTCCCCAGACTTAAGGTTTCCTAACTTACTACTTAATGGAGGAACCATTTTAAAAACAAAATTGGATGTTTTAGCATCTGCATCATAAAATAGTTTAGTTACTTCATATGATGTAGTATAATAATCAATAAGTCTTTTTGTCGCTGAGTATTTTTTTAAATATTCTTCAATTTCTGGATTTTCGTCTTTAAGATCTCCTGTTATTTTTAAATTATAGTATTCATTAATTTTCTCTTTAGTAATACCACTTGGAAGTTTAGGATATAATATACCATTTTTCTTAGCAACAGATTTATCTTTTTTAATTTCTTCTTCGTGTAGTATTTCAAGTTTTTGTTCCAAAGGAAGATCGAGGTCATACTTTACTTTGCCGCCGCTATTGTCTTCAGACCTTCTAAGAATGGTATGCTCCTTTCTTAGAATTATTATGTAGTTTTTATTAAATTCTTCTTCTGAAATCTGACCTCTTTTATATTGTTCATTAAGAGATTTTTTAGATTTTGTTAATTCTTCTATTAATGCAGTATCCTCTTCGTCAAGAATGTATGTTTTAGTTAAAACATCAAGATAATAAGTTGTTTTAAGCATTTCAGAGTCAAACTCTTCTTGTGAAATATCATTAGTTAATAATAATCCAGATAATGAACTCTGTAATTGTTCTAAGTTATATATTTCATCATAAATGTCCCCATCAATCTCGTCGGGATCTACTAGTGCAGACATTTGTATTATATTATATTAATATTATATATTATATATTTAAAACTTTAAAAAAAATTATAATTTATAATTAAATACAATATAATACATCTCATTATATAATGCAGACTGTATATTTACTTAAAGATTGTTATAAAAGTTATACAGCGCTCAAAAATTTGTACAATTCTCCTGATTTATCAACTAATATAATAATAGTAGATAAAAATCAGGCAAGAATACTTTATCTAGATAATCGAGTTAAAAAATTTCCATTTATTATAAATACATCTCCAACATCAATAGGACTTATACCTAAGATAGCTAGGGTTCTACCTCTTGAGATGTTTATGATGTTAAAAAAATTTGATAATAAATCCAAGAATAGAACTGTGTGTATACCTACAAAAAGTATACAAGTTAAACAAAGTTATTATAGGCCTAAGCAACAATTTTATCGGCCTAAGCAACAATTTTATCGGCCTAAATCAGGTCCTTTAATTAGAACACTTAAGGAAAATGATGGAAGTGTAAATATTATTTTAAATAAATAATATAACTAATTATATTATAATTGATATGGTGATTTGGGATTTCAATGAAGATAAAAATTACATTAAAGTAGGAGAATATAAAGTTTTAAATTTACCGGATGCTGAAAAAGCTTCAGAATTACTAAATGATATAGATATATTAATAGTTAAAGCACTCATTTCAATCGAAATGAGCGGAAAAAGGGCCCCAGAAATAAATATATTGTTACAAACACCTTATTTTCTACAAGAGATGCAACTTTTAAAAGACCAAGGTTCTATCAAATTTGAAGGTTTAAATAAACCCAAATTTGTAGTAAAAACAAATAAAATCCCGGTTGGCGAGGATGGCCAATTGAGAGCAAAACATAGAAGAATTTTTTTAAATTTAAGAAAAGAAAATGGGAAATTAAAAACTTTAAGGGATTTAAGGAATTTAATCGCTCATGAAATAACCCATACAGCTATGAATCACGTAAGATGGAGAGACGATGATCACGATGAAAAATTTAATTATTATAATAAATTAATATTGAGACATCTTGTAATTTAATTTCAATAATGTCTATTTTAACTATATCTACTAATAATTCAGATATACAATTTGAAGAGAGTTATATAACATACTCAAATAGTAATTCAAGACCCTCTAAGTCTCTAATTGTTCCAGAAATGTATACACTTTTCAAGTCAATAAAAGATCCTTTAATATTTTCAGACTCATTATTATTAGAATGTCTAAATTATACATTCAGATCTATAATTAAAATAAATGAAAATGTATACCTATTAGACCAAGAATCATATAAAATACTTAATTTTACAGACAAAAAATTTAAAATAATAAATGAAAACTTAAATGATAAATATGTAAATTACATAATTATAACTAACGATTTATTTACATATCCTAAGATACAGTATTTTTATATACTTGCTAATTATTTCGAATCTGTAGACATTATTATGTCACAAATAATGTCATACATTTTAGTAGTATGTAAAAAAAGAGTAAAAAATTTAAATATTGAAATTAAAAACAATTATATAAAAGATTTTAATGTAAAAGTAGACGAAAATATACTCAAGAGTATAAAAACTAACAATAACACATTCTTAGAAAATTACATAAATGTAAATAAAAAAATATCAAATATGTGTTCAAGTTTATCAAATGTAAGTAATCTTAATAGAGAAATTTACACAATTAATAAATATTACAAAGCTTTTATTAATAAGGAATGTAATATTGACTGTAATTGTAAGCCAAATTTTATATTTTACTCAGATATACTAAATTGTTACATTTGTGAAAATTGTTTAGTATTAACTAGACTTCCCCTTATTTTTTGACCACGTTTCAGCAGCATTTTTAAACGCTTTCTTATGATCATAATTTTCTCCTAATTTAGCTTTTTCTTCAGCAATACTTTTTTTAACAAAATCATTGTATGCAGATGGCTCCCTTGGCTTTTTCTCTTTTTTAGGCTTTTCTTTTGAACCCATTTTTGTTCTAAGATCAGCAACTTCTTTTTCAAGCTTATCTAATCGCGTGTTATCCATTTATAAAATGTAAACATGTAATTAATTTTATTTAAACGTGTTATTTCTATGTTTTATGCATAAAGGAAACTCTCCATCATAATTCTTGCTGTAAAAAGATGTATCGCATTTCTTACAATTAAATTTTTTAGCACATTTTTCTAATGCAGAGTCTTTATACATCTTTTTAATAGCATCCCAATTGATTTCTCCTGTTTCAATATTAACTAAAGAATCCATTATTGTATTTGAATACACTCAACATTAAAATTTCCTAAGAAATCTAATCCGGCTGTATCTTTATACTTTTCTGAATATACTACTTTTTTTATTCCAGATTGAATTATAAGTTTTGAACATTCTTTACACGGAGACAAGGTAATGTATAATGTAGAATCATCACAACTTACATTACTTTTTGCAAGTTTTGTTATAGCATTTGCTTCAGCATGGAGCACATACCAATGGGTTTTACCAAATTTGTCTTCGCAATTGTTATCAAAACCAGCAGGCGTTCCATTGTAACCATCTGATATAATAGTGTTGTTTTTAACTATAACTGCTCCGACTTGTTTTCTTTTTGCATAAGACATCTCTGCATACTTCTGACAGATTTCTATAAAAAGCTTATCATATTTACTAGTCATATATTATACATTACACATTGTATAATAAATGATATCCTTAAACTATTACCGCATAATTATCTTTAAATTTTTCTATCTCACCGGGTGCAAATATATTACTTTTTTTATAATCTGGAAACTTCATTTTAAATTTTTGATATTTTGTAAGTTGCCACGGCCACAGATACAAAGATTTAAACTTTGAAATAGGATATATCACTTTTTCATTGTGCATAGAGTATTTTACCTTTAATGTTAAAGATTCCCATTTTTTGGTGATTTCCTCTACAAGTTCATCAATCTCAGTCTTTGGAACTAAATCTGGAAATGTCTTAATTTGTTCTTTTGGTAGAATATCTTCTTCTTTGTAAACATAGTTATTTTTAAGTATAGTAGGTTTTTCATAAAATGTTTCTGGACACCATTTATTAGTTTTGTCCCACTTCAAATGAAATTGTTTATTTCTAGAATGACAGATAGAACAATAAGTTCCTGGAAGATCTTCTGTAAATTGAACATATTCTGAATTTTGATACTGTTCTCCAATAAAATTTGAAATTAATTTTTTTGATTTCCATATATGTATATGCCGATATTCTGGATCGTAATAAGGACCAGGTGCTGTGCATCCAGGATAATAAATCGGCTTTCGAGGACCTTTACCTTTCTTTTTAAGACAAATTGAGTCTAGCGCTTCTATTGACACTCTTTTTGGATTAAAGGTGTTATTCCACTCTTGTTCAGGTGTAAAATATAAACTACGGTACTCTTCTATTGACATAGTCTCAGGAACAGGTTCATTTTGAGATGTATTCTTCTGAATGTTTAAATACTCCGGCTCGCATTCATGGATATTTCCACGACCATCTACAACTGTAAATGACATTTTATACAATTGTATATGATCTAAATTTTTTAAATACCTTATTTTTTTGTAAAATTTAGAAGTCTTCCAGATATTCAAGTTGTTTATCTTCTATTTGTTCTGGGCGATTATAATCTGTGACTCTCTGTTCAAAAAAGTTGCTTTTACCATCTAAAGACATTGTATCCATAAAACTAAAAGGACACTCAACGTGGTATATCTTTTCATAACCAAGTTTTTCAATAAGCCTATCAGCTTGAAATTCAATGTATGTTTTCATAGAATCAGCATTAATACCTATAAGATTACATTGAAAAGAATCACAAATGAACTCTTTTTCAATCTCAACAGCAGATTTCATCATTTCTTTCATTTCTTCTGGAGACAATTTATTTACTATATAAGAGTACAAAAGAACTCCGAAATCAGTATGCAGTGATTCATCTCTTGCAATTAGTTCATTACTTTTTCCAAGAGCTTTAGTCATTAACTTTTTCACATATTTTAGCCAAAAAATAGCACAAAATGACCCAGAAAAGAATATACCTTCGACTATTGTAAATGCAACAAGGCGTTTTTGAAAAGGGATGTCCTGATTTAACCACTTTTGAGTCCACTCTGCCTTCTTTTTAACACCTGGAAGTTCTTGAATACCATTAAATATTTTATATTTAGAATCTTCTGATATGTATGTGTCTATCATTAGTGCATATGTCTCTGAGTGAATAGTTTCCATTGCTGCCTGCCATCCATAGTAAGCTCTAACCTCTGGAATCTTAACTTCATCTATAAAATTAATAGAAAGATTTTCAAATATTATACCATCGGAGCCCGCAAAAAAAGACAAGACATTAGAAATAAAAAATTTTTCACTATCATTTAACTTTTCCCAGTCTGATGTATCCGCTGGAAAATCTATTTCCTCGGCTGTCCAAAAAGCTTGCTGATGCTTTTTATAAGCCTCCCAAACTTTAGTCCAGACTATAGGCTGCAATACATATCTATTAGAAGTTTCAGAAAGTATAGGCTCCATCGTATTATTGTATAATTTATAACTTTATATTTTTATTTTAATTTAAAAAATATCAAGTCACAATAAAATTAATATCTAATTCTTAGTTTTGATAAGCGTGTTTTTAGAGCGCTTAAAGTTAAAGGAGTTTTTGTATAACTAATGGAGCCAAGGAGGGGCGGAGCCTTGCTTCTTTTAAATACAGATATACCATTACGACGAGCAATAGCTTGAAGCTGTTTTAGAGTTATCTTCTTTGACTTTGTCTTTTTAGATTTCTTTACATTCTTACGGCGAGGGCGTTTACGGGGACGAAGACGCGTCCCAAATGCATTATCCTACATTCCGGGACGAAATGGCGTTAATAGGAATCCATCATCAGGTCTCGCGAGAGGACCAAGCTTCCGCCCCGCCCGATATGGAACCTTTTTGCGGCTTAAACGTGACTTGAGAGCTTTTACGCTTAAAGGCTTCTTTGTAAAACCTTTACCGTCTTTACGAAGCGTAAAAATAGATACACCACTACCGCGTGCAATGTTTTGAAGCTCACTGAGAGTCACTCTAGGACCTTTGTCCTTTAGACACTTACGGCGATGCTTACGAGATTTCGGTCTCCATTTTGGATTGCGTTTCATACCTGGCGGGCAAACAAAGTCATGTCCTGCACCAAAGCCTGATGAGAAGTCGATGAGAGGCTCCTCTACCGAGGAACCGGCGAGGCCGGGACGAAATGGTGTGTTGAAGACTTTGAAGGACTCTCCCCGAAGAGGTCCAGGACGAGGTCCCGACTGATATGGAACCTTTCTGCGGCTTAAGCGCGACTTGAGAGCTTTTACAGTTAAAGGCTTCTTTGTGAAACCTTTGCCATCCTTGCGACGCGTAAAAATAGATACACCATTAGCACGAGCAATATTTTGAAGCTGTTTTAGAGATACCTTCTTTGGTTTTGCCTTCCTGGGTTTCTTAGTTTTCTTTGCCTTACCAAATGACATTTTAAACTCGTGCATTATTGAGTCTGGATCGCGCCTCTCTGCATTTTGTCTCCCAATTTGTGGCGGACCCTCATGTTCATCACCAAAGTTCATTTGCGTGAAAATATCAGACATGTCCACTAGCGCATTTGCTGCTCTGTATTCATCCTCGGGGCGGAGCGGAATAGGACGCTGCTGATATTGGTTAATGTTCATAAGTGAATAGGCCGCGTTGCGCTGCCGCTGGCGGTCGGTCGGCAGCCGGATCGAGGGGTCGCTCTGCATATACCACGGCACCGGCGGCACCGCATAGTAGTTGGGTTCATAATTCATTATTTTTTAATATATATTTAATATTTTTTTTTAAAAATTAATTAATTAGTGTATGATACTAAATTGTGACATCATTAGACATATATCGAACTTTTTAAATTTAGATGATATTTTAAACCTGTCAATTGTATGCAAAAATTTTTATATCTATACATTTGATAATACATATTATATGAATTTAGCATACACATATTACGGTAAAAATTTTTGGACTAAAGCAAGACTTCGTGATGTTTCAGTTTCAAAACCTCTTAAAAATTTTAAATTAGAAATTATAAGAATTGAAAATTTTCAAAGAGATTTAGACAACATAAATGTTTCAAGGTGGACTCACAAAGATTTTTATGATTATTGGAAATATAATATCTAACGGGCATTGCATACTGCACATGTTCCAAAGCTTGATCTGTAGTGTTTTTTACCCATCATCGACGGATTAAATTTCATTTGCATAGCCCGTGTTGCCGCCGCAACATTTGTGGTAGATCCAAATGTATTACAATGTTTCATCTCAGGATTATACATGATGCCACCAAACTTGTGATATTTCATCTCTGGAACGTGCATACCACCAAAATCCATAGCATCCATGCGTAAACCACCGGGGCTTATGAAATCCGCGTCGCCTCCCATTCCGCGCATCGTATCCGCGCGGTAGCGCGCTGCATCCGACATCCTGATATTTCTGCATCTTCCAGTTACTGGATCTCTATATTGTCCAGGAAGACACATCTTTCTTGGACGGCCAGTTGCTGGATTTATCTCATAACCTGGTTTTATAACGGGTGGTGCACGCGGGCGGGCAGCTCTAAGCGGCGACGCCGGGCCACGACCCCCAAGAGGACCTTTGCATCTATTTGTTACAGGATCTCTGGTTTGTAAAAATCCACATTCTTTAATACATTGATGATCAATGCGTCTACCATTCCACTTTGGATTCATCTCATAACCCTGTGGACAAACTGTGTCACCGAATTTATTAATTTTTTTCCAAGCCTGTTTAAGCGTAATTCCCTCACGATGATGAAGTCTCATCGCTTTTTTAGCATTGGAAACCGCCTTCTTTTTCTTTGGAGACATACCAGACTTCTTGGATTTCTTTGACTTAGTAGTTTTTCCACCTTTTACCCTTCTCCAAGCCTGTTTAAGAGTGATTCCTTCCCGATGATGAAGTTTCATTGCTTTTTTAGCATCGCCTTTTCTACCAAATTCCATTATTTACATAAATGTAAATATAATAATTTAAAGATAAATTATATTTTCATTTAAAATAAATGAATCCAGTTTTTAGTCTACTTAATAACAATAAAGGAACTAAATTAGGGGTTAAAAGTATTCAAAAAAGACTGAATATGAAAAAAAGTGCTATTTTTTATTATTGTTTTAAAGATCCTCGTATTCGTAGGGTTTCTGGATTAGAAATTGGTTCTGGAAAATATAATACGTCTGTATTTACGATTGACCCTTAATTATGTTAGGAAATACATCTGTTATAATCGTTTCATAGTCTTCAAACTTTTTAAAAGCCCAAGCTGATCTTTCTTTATTCCAACTTGCGCCTCTAAATGTAGCCTTAATTAGTTCTCGGTTATCATAAGTCTTTGAACCAGTTATATAGATGTATTCGTTGTCTTCTTTATAGCTTAATTCAGGAACTGGTGTGTTTTCAGTTTCCGTATAAGTTTCAGATGGAGTATTATTAGACAATTTAAGACCATTTTTAATTACAGCTTGAAGTAGTTCTAAAAGAGGATCAAGTTTATGATTAATACTTTGTTCAATTCTATCAACCTTTTCTTCTACAGAGGTTATTTTGTTTTTTAAAGACGTATTATCATCCTCGTCGGCGACGAGCGCGCGCTCATCACTACATAACACATTACTAATACCTTCCAATCTAGAACAAATATCTTCATAACGAGTATTTGCAGAATCTATAAGAAAATCGTCTGGAAAGTTACCATCGTTGTCGCGCCTATCAAAATCTTTAAGACAATCTGTAATTAAATCAGAAAGTTCGTCTTTACTCATGACATCTTCAATATTCATTTTTAGTTAATTTGTTCTTTTTTATTTTTTTAAGTTGTTTCTTTCATATTTTTATGACTTCGATATAAAAATTTATACTTCTTAAGTCCAAAAGAGTCTGACCTAAGAATTTTTTCTATTTCATCTTTTTTATCTTCGGAGTCTATCCAAAACTCCATTCTATATAAAACACTGTCATATTTTGTGCAATCTACGACTCTTATACCATTAATACATTTATAAATTTCTTGTGTTTCTGATATAAGTTCAAGTAAAGAATACAACCATTCATCTTGAAATTT
>VMHT01132050.1_pt1 | contig 15363 bp, 4 predicted proteins | sample 4693611 | NCBI WGS metagenome assembly VMHT01 (sample SAMN12280063, study PRJNA550983) | marine metagenome | isolation source: seawater sampled from same location over 5 years 0.02-0.2 micron viral filtrate | place: USA: collected off the coast of southern California halfway between the port... ... | reverse complement strand
ATATTGATACTTTAGAAAAAATAAGAAACGAATCAAAATTTTATAAATTAGATTCTAATGCAACATTAATAAATGAACATCAAACAACACATTTATTTGCCGTACAACATTTAGGAGTACAAAAAGCGGATTCTTTATACACTAAAGCTAAATCACTGTATCCTATTGACCAAAGAGCCTACAAAGAAAATCCTAAATATGCTAAAGAAATAAACAAAAAAATTATAGAAAATTACAATAAATTAATTAATGAAGAAGCTAGTAAAAAATATAAAGGTGATTATGTAAGTGCAATAGCTAACGATTTAGAAATAATAGAAAAGGGCATAAACTACGATGGTGAGTTTACAAGCAAAGTAGACTTTATTACAGGATTACGTCCGTTAGAAATTTTAAAAGAAGAAATAAAAGAAACAATCACAGATCCTAAACAACAAAAATTTGCTTTAGAAGATTTAGAAATTAAATACAATAAAATAAAAAATCAACGTACACAAATTTATAACGAAGGATTAAACAATGCAAAAGAAATAGCATTTGCAGAAGAAGGTGGTTGGAAAAATTTAGAAGCTAACGGTATAAAAATAGAAAATTTCAGTAAAAGTGATCAAGAGTTATTAAAAAAAGGACAACCAACAGAATCAGATAAGGATACTGTAATTAAGTTAAAAGAAAATCCAATAGAAGTTAGAGATAATATTGATTCATATAGTCATAAATTATCGCAATCAGATTATTTAGGGTTAAAACAATATGCAGAAGAATTAAAAGGTGATGGTAAAGTTCTTGAAGCATCAATTGATAGCAAATTGTTAGATTTTGTTCTAAAGAAAAAAGGTTTTGATGATATAAGAAATAAAGAAGATGATACAACTAAAGATGATTATTTAGAAATTGAAGTTGAATGGAAAAACAGAATATATGAAGAACAAAAAAACACTGGCAAAAAATTAAATCGTACAAGAAAAACAGAAATATTAGAACAACTTTTAAATAACAAAGTAATTTATGACCGTGGATTTTTTCAAGGTGATTATGAAAAACCTTTGTTTACAATTGATGATGATGAAATGAAAAATATATATGTAAAAGTTAAAGGTGAAACTATTTGGTTAAAAACTATAAATGATTTTCAACGAAAAAAAATTATGCAAACATTAGATAAATTTAACTTACCAATTACTAGTCAAAACATTGCTGATTATTGGGTTCGTGGAGGTAGGTCACCTGCTGACAATGAAATTGACGATACTTTATTTCAAAACAAAAGAAAAAAATCTTTAAAATAACATGACTAATATATACGAACAATTTGCACAAGATGATACTAATAATATTATTGAAAAAGCTCCTAGTCAAAACATAGGTAAAGATGCAAATTTAAATCCACCTACTTTTAATGTGTATGAAGAACTTATACAACAAGATAATTTAGAGCAAGATTTACAAGTAAAAAAATCGTTACAAGCAGTAATGGCAAAAGACCCTGACATGGTTGGGGAAGGGTTGCAATTAACTAAAGAATTAGGCTTAAGTAAAAATTTTGCATTAGATAGCGATGAAGCAATAAAACTGATGAAAGAAAGAAAAAAAATGAAAAATTTAGAAGATTTAAAATTAGCAAAAAAAAATCCTGTTTTATATAAACAACTTACTGATCCTACATTTGCTGCTTTAGCTTATGACAATTTACCAAATTTAGCTAATTCTGAAAATCTTTGGAATAGCCTTATATCTTTACCAGAAAACGGATGGCAAGGTGTACGCAAAGGAATATTAAGCAGAGAGCTAGGAATGATAGCTAATAGGCTTAGAGCAAATCAAGTTAAATTTATAAGTGTTGAAAAAGGTTTTGATTTAAATTATGTGCCAACAGAGCAAGACAAAAAAGATTACGAAAGAATTAAAGAAATAAATGAGACAATAGCTAATTACGATGCAGATGGTGTTGGTTTAGTTGAAGGTTCTGGTTATTTCTTTGGTCAATATGGGTCTTCTATACCAGAAGCTGCATTAACTGGATTGGCAACATATAAAACAAAATTAGAAGCAGGTGCAGCATTAGGGGCTGCATTTGGCGGTGGAACAGATAATAGTATGATGGGCAGATTTGTATTTGGTACTGGTGGTGCAACTATTGGTAATTTTATAGGTTTGTTTACTGGTTGGAATGCTTTTCAAAATAAATTAACTTACGACACTTTTCAAATTGAAGGTGGTCATTCATGGCTAGAGCTAAGAGACAGAGGTCTGAGTATGGAAGAAGCAAGAATAGCGTCAAATGCTGTAGGTACAGTTAATGCAATTATTGAAAAAATTGGACTTGGTTTTATTGCAAATCCATACGCTAAAGCTTTAGCTGGAGCTAAAGGAACATTTGTACGTTCTGGATTAGCAAATACACCATTTGTAAAATCATTACAAAAAAGAATAAGTAGGCAAGTTGTAAAAAATACACTTGGTAAAAATGCTAAAAAACTTACATGGAATGGCATTGCACGGACATTTGCAAAAGATTATGGAATATTGCTTGGTACAGAAACATTTCAAGAAGTTTTGCAAGAAGCAGTATCAATTACTGCTGTTAATGTATCTGCTGAATTTAGCGAAGATGAAATACAAACAATTAGTGCTGAACAAATAGGAGACAGACTAGCGTCTACCTTTACAGAAACATTTAAAAGTATGATTTTGTTTGGTTTAATTGGGCCGGGTATTTCATATAGTTCTAATATAAATAAAGCAGAAAAAGCAAAAAACAACACAGCAATTTTAAAGAAAATAACTGAAATATCTCAAGACGATATTACAAAAAATAGAGATAAAGAACAATACAAAGATTATGAACAATTATTAGGTAATAAGGCAGGTATAAAAGATTTTTATTTTAATGCAAAAACATTTCAACAAGAACTAGATAATAACAACATTAGTAATGAACAATTAAATTTATTTTCACCAGAACTTGCTAAAGAATTAGAAAATGCAAAAAAAGAAGGTTTTGCAGGTAAATTAATAAAAATTCCAACAGGTCAATATATAGCAGAAATTTCTGGAACAGAATTAGGAAACTCATTATTTCCACATTTAAAACCGGGTGAAAAAGAATACAGCCAAACAGAAATGGTGCAGTTTTACAAAGACCAACCAGAACTTTTTGCAGCGGTAAAACAAGAATTTGACCAAAGAAAAATAAATCTACAAAAATTTACAAGAGAATCTAGAGCAGTAAAAAAACAAATTAAAAAGCAATTAACAAATCTTGGTTATAGCGAATCCGAATCTCGTGATATGGCTGCATTACCTCAAGCCGTAGCTGAAGCATTTTCTAAAAGTTTAGGTATTACACCATTAGAATTTTTAAATAGATTTCAGTACAACATACAAGGAGAGAGCACAAATATTAGTACTTTTAATAAACAATTTTTTAATCAAGACGGCACTATAAAAACAGAAACACAGTTGTTTAAAAATTGGTTTAGAAATTCAAAACTTACTAATGATGACGGTACACCTCAAGTTATGTACCACGGAACTATTGATAGTTTCGATTATTTTGATCTTAACCATCCTGATAGATATGACACAGGATTTGCAGGTACTGGTGTTTATTTAACACCTGATAAAAGATTAGCAGAAAGATATGCAAGGCAAAAAAGTGTACGCACAGGTGCAACTGCAAAAGATCGTAAAGTTATGCCATTGTATGCACGTTTAGAAAATCCTAAAATTGAAGATTTGCGAGAATTAAAATTTAATATTAAACAAGGTGGTAGGGCATTAGCAGATGGTTATAGAGATAAATTAATAGCAGAAGGACACGATGGAGTCATATTAAAAAATGAAGCAGGTGAAACTGTAGAAGTAGTAATTTTTGATGTTAATGGTGTTAAGTCAGTAGACAATAATGGTAATTGGTCTAACGAAATAAATAATATATATGAACAGCAAGCATTAAAAACTTTTGAACAAAAGGCAACACAAAAACAAGGCAAACCAGTATCAGAAGAAGTATTTCAATTAGCAAAAATTGTAGAAAATTTTAATTTTGCAACTAGTAAACCTTTTGCAACTAACCGTGATTTTAAACTAGAGATACAAAATCGCATACAAGCTGCTGCTAAAAAGGCAAGAGTTAATTTAGCGGATTTTAGTGCAGAAACAGAAAAATATCTTGTAAAAACTTTATTAGAAGATGCAAGATTTGCATTAACAGAAAATGCAAATGCTGTTGGTTGGTATGACGAAAAAGTATCTAAAGCAGTACGAATACTTTCTAAAATATATCCAAAAGTTGCTACTGATAAAAGACATGAATTTGTATTTAAATGGGCATTAGCAGCTACATCTAATGGCATAAAAGTAGATAAAAATTATGAATATGCAGCAGATGTATATAATAAATTTTTGCAATCGGAACAAGAATTAGGTGAAGGCAAAGGTAGATTGCCAGAAAAAATGTTAAATGCACAAGGCGAAAAAACAGGTGGTACTGCAAGAGCAGCAATGGAAAAATCTTTTAAAATATTAAATTTATTATTTGATAAAAAACCTTTTGCAGAATTAGAAGAATTTATGAGAACTATGCATACCGTAAGAGAAGTGCATGAGTTTGTAGGAACATATAAAAACGGAAGGCAAATAAAAGTTGGTGGTGGTTATGGATTAGACGAACAAGTTTATGGTGCTGCAATAATGGGGCCAAAAATTGGTAATGGATTTTTTGCAAATTTAAATGGTAATTATGATCAATTAACTTTAGATAGATGGGCTATGCGTACATGGGGTCGCATGACAGGTACGTTAGTTTTAAACAAACAAAAACAAGCAAAAATAAAAAGAGGACAAATAAAACAAATAATAAAAGCTTTAACTAAAGAGCAAAAAAAAGCGTTTGAAACAATTATTGGTAGAAAACTAACAGTAGGTGATCTTGATCAATTAGCTATTGATATTGAAAAAGCATCTACTACAGAAGAAAACCGTGATTTAATGGCAGAGATTGCAAGATTTGATAAAGATCCAAAACATAAAGAAATTTATATAGAAATTGGTGGCAAGCCTAAAAGTAATGACGCAACTGTATCTCTTGGTGATTATTTGCGTAAAAGAGGTAATTTACTAGCCAAAGATAATGATGGTCAAAAAGAAGCTCCTAGTGGTGCTCCAGAAAGAAGAAATATTGAAAAAGTTTTTGCACAAGTATTAGAAGTTCTGCAAAAAGATTATCCTTCTTTAACAATGGCAGACTTGCAAGCACTTGTATGGTATCCAGAAAAAAAATTATATGATTCTGCAAAACTAAAAGAAACAGAAATAGAAACAGGTTACGAAGATAACGAAGCACCTGATTATGCTAATGCTGCTGTTGAATTTGCTGCTACAATGGGTATATCTAATGAAGACATACAAAACGCAATACAGGAGGTAAATGATGAGTTACAGTCCACTCAGCAATCAACAGGAACACAACCTGATGATGGAGGAAGAGGAACGGTTGGAACAGATGATGGAACTTTCCAGCAACAAGGAAACATTGACGAATCCACAGGACTTACCATCAATCCAGACGAAACAGTTACCGTTTTCCACCACACCAACAGAAGAGCAGCAGAATCTATCAAAGCTACAGGTCAACTCAAAAGTGCTGGAGAACCTGATGTCTACGTTACCACCAGAGCTATCGCAGATACTGGCTATGGTGATACCGCAGTTGCAATCCGAGTCGAACCTTCTAGACTTAGTCTCGATGATGAATTCCCAAACGGACGGAGAGATTACAGACTTTCAGTTGGAAAGCCTAGAGGGTCTATTCAAGTAAAAGTAGGAGAATATTTTGAACAACAAGCTTCTGATGGGGCAAGAGGTCGTTTTGAGCCAGCAACATTAACAACAATATTAACTGAAAAAGCAGATTTCTCTACATTTGCACACGAAACAGCACATTATATGCTGACTGTTTTAGAAAATATAGTGTCTGCTGATAGTGCACCACAAGAGTTAACTGCTGATTTTAATACGTTATTAAAGTTTTGGGGTGTAAAAGATTTAAAAACATGGAAAACATTTGATTTAGATAAGAAAAGAGAATATCACGAATCATTTGCGTACAATTTTGAATTGTATTTGTCTGAAGGAAAAATACCAAGTCCAGACAAAAAAATAATTAGTATGTTTAGAAAATTTTCAAGATTTATAAAAGATGTTTATAAAGATGTAAGTACTAGATTAAATGAATTGTATAAACGTGAAACTGGCAAAGATTTACCAATTCTTACTAATGATGTTAGAAATGTAATGGATCGTATGTTGGCAACTGACGAACAAATTGTACAAGCAAATTTAATATATGATTTAAAAGCTATGTTCCAAACGCAAGAACAAAGCGGTATGAATAATGCAGAATGGGCAGAATATACAGCAGCATTACAAGAAGCAGAAGATGAGTCATTAGAAATTATGACACAACAAAGTATGAGACAGGTACGTTGGTTAAATAACAAAAGAGATAAAGTAAAAAACGAATTAGATAAAAAGATTTTAAAAATACGCAAAACAGTAGAAGCAGAAGTAACTGAAGAAATTAAACAAGATAAAAGATATAGATTAAAAACTTATTTAAAACGTGGTGAAATTACAAATGAAAATGGTGAAACAACTAAAGTAAAAGGAAATTATAAAATATCTATAGACAGTATTAAAAACCTTACACCTTTTTATGATGAAGCGTCATTTAAACAAGAAATAAAAGAATTAGGTACAGGTCAATATGGCATGGTTGCTAAAAAAGGAGTACCAGTACAATTAATTGCAGATTTGTTTGGATTTAAAAATCCACAAATTATGATAGATGCATTGCTTGAATTGCAACCTATAGAAGACGCTATAACAGAACGTACAGACCAACGTATGTTAGAAGAATATAGTGATTTAGTTGATCCTAAACAATTAGAATTACAAGTACAAGAAGCAATACATAATGAAGCTAGAGCCAGATTTGTAGCAGTAGAATTAAATACATTATCTAAAGCAATGCGACCAGTACGTTATCAAGTTGCTGCTGCTAAACAAGTTGCTCAAGATATATTGGCAGATAAAAAACTATCAGAAATTAAACCGTCAGAATTTACTCGTGCAGAAGCAAGAGCATTAAAAGAAGCAGAAATTGCAATGAAAGCAGGTGATACTAAAGAAGCAATAAAAGCTAAACGATCACAACTTATAAATAATCAATTAGCAAAAGAAGCTATAGAAATACAAAAAGAATACAACAAAGCAATTAAAGTAGATTTTATTAAATTTTTTAAATCTGATAGCAAATTAACTAGTAAAAGTTCACCTAGAAATATGGATATTATTAGTGCAGGTAGAGTTATTTTGTCTTCTTATAATATTGGGCCAAAAGTAAAAGACATAAACGTGTTTACAGAAGATTTAAGAAAATATGACGAACAATTGTATGCAGAACTAGAACCTATGATTTTAGACGCACAAGCAAGTAATGGTCGTAAAGATATAACAGATTTAACATATGAAGATTTTCAAAATTTATATGACCTTACAGAATCTTTGTGGCATCAATCTAGACGTTCTGAACAAATAAAACTAGAAGGTAAATTATTAGATTTACAACCTGTTATTGATACATTAGTAAATCGCATGGATTTGATGATCCAAAGAAATGAACGATTAAGAACATTAGAAGCAACTCCTATTGGAACTACAAAAGCAGTGCCAAAATCATATTTACGAAATAAAGATTTATTAGCTTTTGGAGCAAAATTAAGACGAATGGAAAGTTGGGTTGATTCTATGGATGGTGCAACAAAATTAAAAAAAGGAACTGGATCAGCAGTATTAGAACTAGAAGGCGGTAAATTAGGAAAATTTTATAATACTTTATGGTTTCCCATGAAATCAGCATTAGATGAATATCGAGTACAACAAACAATATTTACAAAACAATATTCAAATTTAGTTGCTGGTGTTGACTTTGGTAATGCAGAAATAACTGCAAATGAATTTCAATTTGTAAGTGAAGAATCTGAAGCCTATACATTTGGATCTGAAAGTAATGGTAGAGGTAAGGTCGAACTATTAGGAGCTATGTTGCATACAGGTAATGAAAGCAATTTACGAAAATTATTATTAGGTAGAAAATGGGGAAAGCTTAACGAAGACGGAACACTTGATAGAAGTTCTTGGGATGCATTTGAAACACGAATGAAGAATGAAGGACATTTAACAAAACAAGATTATATTTTTTTACAAGCAGTTTGGGATTTAAATGAAAAAATGTTACCTCTTTTGCAAAGAGCACACAAAGATACTGAAGGATATTATTTTAAAACTGTAAAAGCTTCACCTATACTTAATAGATTTGGTGAGTTTAGAGGAGGATATGTACCAGCAAAAGGTGATCCTTATATGACAGATGTAAATGTAAAAGAAGAAATTAATATTTTAAAAAGTGAATTTAAAAATTCTTTACCTAAAGTTGAAAGTGGCATGACAAAAGAACGTGTAGAAAAATTTGCACAACCTCTGTCTTTGCATTTAGGTTTTATGACAAAACATATTGATGACACATTGCGTTATGCCTATATACAACCAGTATTACAAGACACTTTAAAAATATTAAACAACAAAGATTTTAAGAAAAAATTAGGAGTTATTGATCCAACAGTATTAGATGAGATGATAATGCCTTGGTTAAAAGCAGCAGCTAGTCAAAAAACTTATACTGCTTCTGGTTTTGGTGCAAGATTTGACAGAATTCTTGCCACTATAAAACGTAGGACAGGTATTGGAATTATGTTTGCAAATATTGGAAACGCATTTCAACAACTTACAGGTCTATTCCCTGCTCTTATAAAAGTTAAACCAAGACATTTAAAAGATGGTCTTATTACATATATGAAAAATAGAGAAAGTACAAACCAACAGATTGCAGAAATGTCACCATTTATGGCAGACAGGCAAAAAAATTTAATATTTGACATACAAGATAGATTAAACGAGTTAATTATAAATCCAAATAATTTTCAAAAAATGGAAAGTTGGGGAAAACAACATGGATATTTTTTACAACAAACATTCCAAGGTATAACAGATTCTATTGTCTGGATGGGTACTTACAATCAAGTGCACGAAACAATGTCTAAAGATATGAGTTCTGATGAAGTTATGAGAGAAGCAATAAAACAAGCTGACGCTAATGTTCGTTTAACACAAGATAGTTTGTTACCAGAAGATAGGGCAGCATTTCAAAATATGAATCCAATAGTACAATCATTAACACAATTTTCTGGATATTTTAATATGATTGCTAATTTAAGTTTTACGCAACATCAAAAACTTGTTAAAGATGATTTAGGTTTTAACAACAAAGGCAAAAATACAGAACAATTTGTTTATATGTATCTATATACTATTGTCATGCCAGCAGTTATAGCAGGTATTATTATGCGTGGTTTGGGTGGACGAATAGAAGACGAAGAAGATGATGGTTTTATAATAGATGATATGGCTTCAGCAGCATTTGGAGATATTGTTAATTACACAGCAGGTTTAGTACCTATTGCAGGTCAAGCATTATTAATACCAATCAATCAATTTAATGATAAACCTTGGGATGATGACATAGTTTCAAGTCCGGGTATTGAAGCATTAACAGATTCTTTAACTGCCTTACCAAAACTTGTGGAAACAATATTTACAGATGGAGAGTTGACAGGTAAACAAATAAGAGATGTTTCTACAATGGTTACTTTAGGTTCTGGTATGCCAGTAACACCACTAGGTAAATTATTAGGTTATTTAAGAGATGTAGAGCGTGGTTACGTTAAACCTAAAGGGCCAATAGATTTTGTTAGAGGATTAATTACAGGTAAAGCAGGTGTTGGTAAAAAATAAAAGGTGTGACCGTAATACAAAGAATCAGTTGTAACCTTAATAAATAGGTAAAACAGTTTTTATTTCATGGCAATAAATACTACGACTCGCCAAACTACTGCGTTTACTAGTGGTAATAATTTTGCTTTTGCTTTTAAAGTTTATGAAGTTGGCGATGTAAAAGTTATACAGATACAAACTAGTAATGGTGCAGAAACAGTATTAACAATAACTACAAATTATACTGTTACTCTTAATGATGATCAAAATGCAAACCCCGGTGGTACGGTAACTTTAGTTTCTAGCGGTAGTGCACAAAATTTAGCAAGTGGATATAACATTGTTATTACATCTAAAGTTAGTCCATTACAACAAACAGAAATTACAAACCAAGGTGGATTTTTTCCAGAAGTTATAAACGATGTTTTTGATAAAGCTGTAATTTTAGATCAACAACAACAAAGTGTTATTGATAAGACTATAAGATTTCCTATAACACAAACTGTTGGTGGTTTAGAAATAACAGAAAATGCAACTGATCGTGCTAATAAATCTTTTCGTTTTGATAGTTCGGGTGATTTAGAACTTTATAATCAATCAAGTGTAAATGAATTTACAACAGCAGAAAAAAATAAATTAGCAGGTATAGAAGCATCTGCAACAGCAGACCAAACTGCTTCTGAGATAAGAACTCTTGTAGAGTCAGCAACAGATTCTAATGTATTCACAGACGCAGACCATACAAAACTAAACGCGATTGAAGCTAGTGCTACTGCTGATCAGACAGGAGCAGAAATAAAAACAGCTTATGAAGCAGAATCTAATACTAATGCTTTTACAGATGCAGAAAAAACTAAGTTAAGTGGTGTAGCATCTTCAGCTAATAACTATTCAATATCTTCTGACTTATTAGATGAAGATAATATGGCTAGTAATTCTGCAACCAAAGCAGCTAGTCAACAGTCAATTAAAGCTTATGTAGATGCAAATAGTGGTACTACTAATTTAACTTCTACTGCTAACGGAACTTCTCTAACTGTTGAATCTAGTTCTGGTAATAATGCAAGTCTTCCAGCAGCCACTACATCTGCTTGGGGTGTGATGACAGATGATGATAAAACTAAATTAGACGGAATAGAAACTAATGCTACTGCGGATCAGACAGCAGCAGAAATAAGAACTCTTGTTGAATCAGCTTCTGACAGTAACGTATTTACAGATGCCGATCATACTAAGTTAAATGCTATTGAAGCTAGTGCAGATGTTACTGATGCCACTAATGTAGATGCTGCTGGTGCAGTAATGAATAGTGACAGTACAACTGCTGGTATGAGTTTTGTTGTAGATGAAGATAATATGTCATCAAATAGTGCGACAAAAGTTCCTACGCAACAATCAGTAAAAGCATATGTTGATACAGAAGTAGCTGGTGTTGTTGATTCTGCTCCATCTGCACTAAATACTTTAAATGAACTTGCTGCTGCACTTGGTGATGATGCAAATTTTTCAACTACAATTACAAACTCAATTGGCACAAAATTGCCTCTAGCTGGCGGCACAATGACAGGAAATATTGTCATGTCGAGTTCACAAACTGTTGATGGTAGGGATTTATCTGTAGATGGTACAAAGTTAGATGGTATAGAAGCTAGTGCAGATGTTACTGATGCAACTAACGTAAATGCAGCAGGTGCTGTTATGAACAGTGACCTTGATGGCAAAGGTGAACTATTAGTCGGTGATGGGTCAGGTGATCCTACTGCTTTAGCTGCTGGTACTAATGGCTATGTTCTAAAGGCTAATAGCAGCACTGCAACAGGTCTTGAATGGTCTGCTGCTGGTTCTGGTGGTGATGTAAACCAAAATGCTTTTTCTAATATTGCAGTCTCAGGTCAAGATACCGTAGCTGCTGATAGTGCAACAGATACTTTGAATATTGCTGCTGGCAGTAATGTCACCATAACAACTACTGCTGGAAGTGATACTGTCACTATTGCTTCTACAGATACAAACACTACTTATAGCGTTGGAGATGGTGGTCTTTCACAAAATAACTTCACTGATGCGTTAAAAACAAAACTTGATGGTATAGCTGCAAGTGCAAACGTAGGTCTTACTGATATCGTTGGTGACACTACACCACAATTAGGTGGAAATTTAGATGTTCAAGCTCGTGAGATTACTACAAGCACAACTAACGGTAATATTGTTCTTAATCCAAACGGTGAATTTGGTGTAGTCAGAATTAAAGGTGATAGTACTAATAGTATTGATGGAACACTAGAACTTAGGTGTTCATCAGACAGTCATGGGGTAAAAATTAAATCACCACCCCATAGTGCAGCACAAAACTATACATTGACTTTGCCATCCAGTATTGTAAATGGTGCTTTCTTAAAGACAGACTCTAATGGTGGTTTAAGTTTCGCAACCCCTACAGACACCAACACACAATTATCTAACGCAGAAGTTAGAACTGCTGTTGAAGCAGCATCTGACAGTAATGTGTTTACTGATGCAGACCACACTAAACTTAACGGTATAGCAGCTTCTGCTAATAACTATGTCCATCCAAATCACTCTGGAGAAGTTACTTCTACTGCTGATGGAGCTACTGTTATTGCAGATAACGTAGTTGATGAAGCAAACCTCAAAGTAAGTAATACACCTACTAATGGTTATGTATTAACGGCTCAATCAGGTAATACTGGAGGTCTAACTTGGGCAGCACAATCAGGTGGTGGTGGTACATTTACAGTTCAAGATGAAGGAAACAGCACTGGTGATGCTGCGGATACTTTAAACTTTGTAGGTACTAATATTGCTGTTACTGGAAGTGGATCTACCAAAACAATTACTCTTACCAGTAGTTCGGGTTTAGCTAGTGATGCTTACAACAATACTATTGGTGGTACAGATGCACTTACAAATGCAGGTAGTGGTACAAATGCTAATACAGCTTTTGGTAAACAAGCTTTAACAGCACTTAATGGAGGACAATATTCTGATGCTTTTGGTTATCAAGCTTTAAGGGTTGCTACTACTGGAATTTATAACGCCAGTGTTGGTTGTTTTTCTGGATATAATATTACAACAGGAGGGAGTAATTCTACATTTGGATATTACTCTGGTAACAACATTACTACAGGATCTAATAATATTGTTATTGGTAATAGTACAACCGCTTCTACAGCTACGGTTTCCAACGAAATTACTTTGGGTAATAGTAGTATCACCAAGTTTAGAGTTCCGGGTTTAAATTTTGTAATTAAAGACAGCACAGCTACAGATAATTATGTTCTAACAGTTGACTCAAATGGAGAGGCAGGATGGGAAGCTGCATCAGGTGGTGGCGGAGGTTTAAGTTCTGACGCACAGAATAATACTGTTGGCGGTAGTAATGCTGGTGACAGCATCACTAATGGTACTAATAATACTTTTTTCGGTTATAACGCTGGAACAGCAACTACTGCTCAAAATAGAAGCACTGCTTTTGGAAGTGAAGCTTTAGCCGCTGCAACTACAAACTCTGGTGACAACAGTGCTTTTGGGCATGAAGCAGGAAAAACAATTACTAGCGGAACTGCCAATACTTTATTGGGGAGAAGGGCTGGTCAATCAATTACAAATGAAACTGGCAATGTTGTCGCTGGATTCATGGCTGATACCGAAGGTAGTTATAATGTTATATTAGGGCAACAAGCTGGTCAAAATAGTACAGGTGGCAATAGTGTTGTTATTGGTACTTTTGCTGGACAAGATTTTACAGGTGCTAGTAATCATTATATTGGTTATCAATCGGGGAAAGATGCCACTTCTTCAACTGCAAATGTATGTAATGGGAGAGAAAGTGGTAAAGCACTCACTTCGGGTAGTTACAACACTTGTCTAGGACATGAAGCTGGAAAAGCTTTAACCACTTCTGGTTATGGAGTATATATTGGTTATAAGGCTGGAGAAACATACAGTAGTGAAAACCAATTTGGAGCTTCTGCTGTATGTGTTGGAGCACAAGCTGGTGCAACTGCAACAGGTGTTAAGAATACACTTATAGGTACTAAAGCTGGTCAAAATATAGGATCAGGAAGTAATTGTGTAATTATAGGAAACGAAGCTGGACTATTTGGAAGCGGTAGCTATAACGTTGCAATAGGAGGAGGAACATTAAGTGCAGCATCAGGTGCTGGTTCTAACAATGTTGCAGTAGGATTCAATGCTGGAAATGATGTAACTACAGGCGATGACAACACTTTTATAGGAACAAATGCCGGTGATACTGTAACAACTGGTGATAACAATATTGCTTTAGGACATGATGCAGCCCCTAGTTCTAACACAGTATCTAATGAAATCACTTTAGGTGATTCCAATATTGCTACCTTACGTTGCAATGTACAAACAATCAGTTCACTTTCAGATAGAAGAGATAAAACAAATATCAATACTCTTGATCTTGGTTTAGATTTTGTAAAATCTTTAAACCCTGTCAAGTTTAAATGGGAAACCAGAGATGGTAATGGAAAAGATGGATCGTACGAAGCTGGCTTTATAGCACAGGACTTCCAGCAATTACAAAAAGATAATGATGCTGATTATCTTAAACTTGTTATGGATACCAACCCTGACCGTTTAGAAGCTTCTTACGGTAAACTTATACCAGTTCTTGTCAAAGCGATTCAAGAACTTACAATAGAGGTTGAAACACTTAAATCAAATGGCTGAACGTACTACTGATGAGGTTGCAACTATCTTCACTAATGCTGGAGATAGCGTAACTGTAATTAACGAACTTGCTGCTTTGTCTTCTCTAACAGATGAACAAAAAGATGAAGTAAAGAGAAACGTTGAACACCTTGAAATTATCAAGGCTTACAAAAAAGAAGATGGTACTACTAGTATCTGGGGTAGTGAAGACTTTACAGCACAGGATGCTGCTGTAACATTAGGCAAGACCAAATATTAACTTATGCCTAGAAAAACAACAGAAGAACTTCAACAAGAACTTCAAACGTTACAGAAGAACTTTGACGAAGCTGTACAGGTTCAAAAAAATTGTCAGAACAGAGCTATTGCTATCAATGCAATCTTAGCTGATAGAGCAGAAGAAGAACCCGAAAAAAAGAAAACAAAAAAGGAATCTTAATTAGGACTTGTCCTGTCTGCGGTAAATCTTTTGACACAATGGAACAAAGAAGAATTTATTGCAGTGGTGCTTGTAAAACAAGATCATGCAGATCTAAAATTGTTACTTAAGTTTTTCTTGCAACTGCCTAGTCATTAAGCTCATAGTGACATAGAGAGGACTGATTGCTACTATAAGTAGCAAAACGACTATGGACATCAGTGCTGTAGCTCGTGCTATCTGTTCTTTAATCATGAGAAAAGCTTTAGACATTATTACCATCGTAACTGGAATTCTTATGTTAGGAATTTTAGGCGGTGGTTTTTTTACATACAAGTATGTCCAAT
>VMHT01105065.1_pt1 | contig 15363 bp, 10 predicted proteins | sample 4693611 | NCBI WGS metagenome assembly VMHT01 (sample SAMN12280063, study PRJNA550983) | marine metagenome | isolation source: seawater sampled from same location over 5 years 0.02-0.2 micron viral filtrate | place: USA: collected off the coast of southern California halfway between the port... ... | reverse complement strand
CATCAAACAGAGAGAATTACCAGATAAAGCTATCGACCTAATGGACGAAGCAGGTGCAAGAACTCACTTATTAGAAGTGAAAGTACCTGCTAGAATTAAGCAGCTAGAAAAAGAATGTGAAGAGACAAAGGATAAAAAGAAAGCTGCTGTAGAGAAGCAAGATTATGAAGTTGCTGCTTCTTTAAGAGATGAGCAATTATCTTTAGAATCTAAGGTTAGAGAAGAGACTTTAAACTGGGAATCTACACTTAAAACTAAAAAGAGACAAGTAACTATAGACGATATTGCAGAAACTGTATCTATGCAAACCGGAATTCCGGTTACAAGATTAGGAGCTGATGATATGAAGATGATTAAACAAATGGCTGATTATATTAAAAAATCTATTATCGGTCAAGATGGTGCAGTAGACGCTTTAGCTAAAGTAATTAAAAGATCTAGAACTGGAGTTGCATCTTCAAAGCAACCTACTGGTTCATTCATGTTTTTAGGTCCAACTGGAGTTGGTAAAACTGAGACTGTGAAAGCCCTAGCAGAATATATGTTCGGAGATACTGATGCAATGATTAGAATTGACATGTCAGAGTATCAAGAAAAGTTTAATGTATCTAGATTGATTGGAGCGCCTCCGGGATATGTAGGTCATGATGATGGTGGTCAATTAACTGAAGCAGTAAGACGTAAACCTTATTCAGTAGTCTTATTCGATGAGGTTGAGAAAGCTCACCCAGATATTTTCAATACTTTATTACAAGTATTAGACGAAGGTAGATTAACAGATTCAAATGGTAGAATAGTAGACTTTACAAATACAATTATTGTAATGACTTCTAATGTTGGTGCAAGAAAGCTTGCAGACTTTGGAACTGGTATTGGATTCTCTACTTCATCTTCAATGTTAGAAGAACAAGCTAAGATGGATGGTATTATTAAGAAAGAACTTAAGAATAAATTTAGTCCAGAATTCTTAAATAGATTAGATGACATTGTTTTATTTGACCAATTAAAATCTGAAGATGTAATTAAAATTGTGGATATTGAACTTAATAAGTTTATTGAAAGAATGGGTAGACAAGATTACACATTTAAGTTTAATAAGAACGCAAAAGAGTTTTTAGCAAAGGAAGGTTACGATCAAGCCTATGGTGCAAGACCAATTAAAAGAGCTATTCAAAAATATGTTGAAGATGCTGTGGCAGATGCAATCCTAGATGGTATTTTAAAAGAGGGTAAATCATATACAATCTCTAAAGATAAAAAAGAAAACAAGCTAACTATTAAGTAAACCTTTTTTTACTTATTCATATAACTACTATAGTTATTAAAAAATAATACATGAGTTTTTCAAATACATTCATAAACATTATTAATCATATAGATGACGAGGGTCAAGAATCTCAACCTAGAGATTTAAAAGTTAAAGAGTCAATCTTATCTAGCTTTGTGATTAATCCAACACAACCTATAGCTAATTTTAAAAATCGTAAATTTAATTGGAAGTATTTAGCAGGTGAATTAGCATGGTACTTAAACCAAGATAGAGACGTAGACTTTATTGGTAACTTTTCTAAATTTTGGTCTAAGCTTACAAACCCAGGTACTAATGAAATTAATTCTAATTACGGATCTTTAGTTTTTAATAAAGAACAATTTGGCTGGGTAATCGATGCTTTAATAGAAGATAAAAATAGTAGACAAGCTATTATGTTTTTTAATCAGCCTAAATTTCAGTTTAAAGAAAATAAAGATTTTGTTTGTACAATGTATGCAAACTTTTTTATTAGAAATAATAAATTAAACATGAAGATACAAATGAGGTCCAATGATATTTTTTATGGACTTACGTTTGACGCTCCATTCTTCTCATTCTTACAACAATCAGTTTATCTTAAGCTAAAAGAAACATATCCTGATTTAGAAATTGGAGCATATTATCATTTTGCTGATAACTTACATTTTTATGAAAGACATTTTGAATTAGCAGAATCTGTTAAGAATGAAAAAATATCACCAGAATCAGAACATACATTTATTTTAAATAAACCATTTATTGACTATGACGGAGATAAAGTATTTTTAACTGATATTGCAAATAGCTTCTGTAAAGAAATATATGAAAGTATTGGTGAAGATAGATCTACGTTAGAGCAAGATGACTATAAAAATATTCTTACTAAATATTTTACAATATAATGTCAAAGATACCTAAAATACACATGGATCCTAATAAAATCATAAGAGAGGATATTGATAAATTATTAATGTCAAAGTATGATATATTTTATAGAAGGATTGTAGAATTTATTTTAGAAAAAATAGAAACCCCAAACTCTAAAAATGAAATACTTGCCATATTAGTAGATGATGACGGTGTAGAATACCAAATGGATTTACCTAAAGGCGGTTATGAAAAAAGCTTAATAAAATCATTAGAATACTTTTTAAAAATAGAGGAATACGAAACGTGCGACCTCATCAAACAAATGAATAAACAGATATGAATTACTTCCCAAAAGAAAAAGAGTTTGAAAGATTTGCAAGATCTGAACATAATATAAGTTCTAATAATTTAGACTTATATAATAAACAGGCTTCGTTAACACCTTATATTCTTGAAGAAAGAGAAATGCGTATGACGCAAATGGACATCTTCTCAAGATTAATGGTAGATAGATTACTATGGGTCGCCGGACCTGTAAATGATAATATGTCTACAATCGTCCAAGCACAACTAATGTTCCTATCCTCTACTGGAGCTGGAGACATTACAATGCATATCGATTCACCAGGGGGTTCTGTTAAATCTGGGCTATCTATGGTGGATGTGATGGAATATATTCCAGTAGATATTAAAACTGTAAATACAGGAATGGCTGCTTCAATGGGTTCAGTACTCTTAGGAGCAGGTACAAAAGGAAAGAGATCTTCATTAAGACATTCTCAAACAATGCTTCACCAGTCTTCTGGTGGATTCAGTGGAAATATACAAGATGCTGAAATTGATTGGAAGGAATGGAGAAAGGTTAATGATGAACTTTTTAAACTGTTAGGATCTTACTGTGGTAAGAAGCCTGATCAAGTAAAAAAAGATGCCCAACGTGATTTTTGGCTAAGTGCCGATGAAGCAATCAAGTATGGTATCATAGATGAAATTATTAAACCACAAAAATAATGGATAAAAGAAAAAAACAAGAAGAAGTTTTTATCGAGTTAGTAAATCTTCAACTCCAGCCTTTTGGTAAGACATATAAAGATGTCAAAGGAGACCCTGAGTGGTATATGAAATTTAAAACATCTAGAGAAGAAGAAAAGCTTTTCATGAAAAACGGTGTTGAAATTATCAGAAAAAAACTTAGGTTATCTAAAAGAATAGCTGAACAGGAAATGAGTTGGTTTGTTTTACAGTGGGGATTAACTACTGTTGAAGCGTTTGAAGAAATTAAAGTAAAGGCTGATAAGATAATTAAAACTGGAGATGAAGGAAAGTCTTGAACAAGGGATAAATCCTAAGTACATAAAAAGAATAGCCATACATCAAACAATAAGTAATAGAGGAAAATCTAAATTCTTCATTCTACATAAAAGGAGCATTCTACATAAAGCTTCAGTATCTTCTGTGCCTAAAAAATATAGATTAAGATATAACTTTAATTCTGCTGAGCGCGCGGCTACACACTTACTAAAAAATTACAAAAAATATTTTTTAGACTAATGTCATAATAGCTTGCTACTTTAAGGAATACATATAATATGAGTAAGCTAAAAATTCCAACATGGGTTGAGGAAGGTCCAATGGACCTAGAGTATAAGACTTATAGAATGTTAAGTAGATATAAAGAATTATTATATACTTTACGTGAAGGTAAGTTAATGGATGTGTTATGGGAAATAGATGACACATTAGATTATCTATATAGATATGACGCACAACAAGTAACTGGACAAACTCCAGCTGAATATGAGTTTATGGGTTTAGATTGGGAAGATCTAGAATTGGTATTTACCAGTAAAGAAGAGCTAGAATCTAATGACATTATTGATAAACTATGCGGTGACGCTATCGATAAATTTGAAGAACTCCATTCTAAATGCAGAGAGACTTGGCGATCGATTGAGTCAAATATAAAATATAGCTATATAGGAGATAGGAAGTATTTTTTATCAGATGGTTTTGTTTTTATTACAACTCCTGATAATAAACTCCATATTTATTATTTTAATAAACCTACTAAACACTATCAAATGAGCTGGAAAGATTTTAAAATGCAACATATTAAGACTGAGGATTGGAATAAAGATACTTATATCGCTAGACTCGAAGAAATTTCTGAGAAAAAATCAGATAAAATATTGATAAAAGTTGCTTTAGAAAAAGATACTAAGATCGAAAATCATGCAATGGCAGTAATAAATTATTGTATATTTAGTTTATTACATAGAGATTATGCCTTTTAGCTCAAAAGATAGAGACTTAATTATTTTAGCTTGATATATAATAAAACAATAAAAATATAACGCGAACTATGCCTAACGTACAAAACCAAAATTTGATAGCAGTTGTTCCTGAGTACATTAACGTAATCAGAGGACAGGCTGCAAACGTTACGGTTACTCTACATAAAAGCTTTGTGGGTAACCCAATTAATATCGGCAATATAAATAATGTAACTGCAGAATATCTAGATACTAATAATAATATTATTAAAACAGAATCTAAAGTAGCTAATACGCTAACATTTGGCGCTGTTAATACAGACGCTAGAAATCAAGTTGCAATTTATTTAACTGCCAATGAAACATCTACCCTAGTACTAGATGATAGTGGAGCTTCTGGAGAAGTATGGGTAAGATTTAAAATTCAAGAAGGAATTAGTGAAGTAGTATTACCAAAACTAAAATTAGGTAATATTTTTGATGCTGGTGATACAATTGGAGAGATTGTAGCATCAAGATATGCACAACCAAGTACAGTATATAAAGTTTCTGCACTAGGTTCATCTGCATTTAGCTCAAACCAACCAGCACAAGGTCAAATTATTTTTAACTCTGAACAACCTAATCAGGTTACAATGGTTAAATTAGGTAATAAAGATGATAAGGGTTACAAAAATGAATACCTAGAAAACTTATTAGAAAATAGATTAGATATTGATGGTTTAAATAACTCAATATTTTTTACTAATGTTAAAAATAATTCAGAGTATTCTTTATATAGAATTATATCTTATACAAGATTAAATATTTCTAATCCACTTAGTGATCCTAACAATCCAACAAACGAATTAGATGATGCTATTCAATTAGGAGTTCAGTATGAAGGTGCTTCTACTACTCCAGGTAATACTTATACATTTGCAGTTGGTGATGAGTTTGGTATTATGACAGAATCTCATTTAGGTGTAGATTTACAAGGCGTTAAAGTTTCAGCTACTGATTTAGGTAATGAACCTCCTTTAGCTGCAACACAAGCAAGAACAATTAATTTTATTGGTGATTTAGCAGGTACGGATGATGGTAATGGTAATGTTACAATTACAGTACACAATCACCAAGAGGCTATTACTTCTGGTACTTCTGGTACAGATGGTACTTCTGGTACAAATGGTACAGATGGTACAGATGGTAGCTCAGGTACGAATGGTACAGATGGCTCTTCAGGTACAAATGGTACAGATGGTACAGATGGCTCTTCAGGTACAAATGGTACATCAGGTACAAATGGTACTTCAGGTGCACAAGGCCCTCAAGGTCCAGCAGGTACTTCAGGTGTACAAGGTGCTCCAGGTACTTCGGGTGCTCAAGGTGCTCCAGGTACTTCAGGTGCTCAAGGTGCTCCAGGTACTTCAGGTACTTCAGGTATAAATGGAACTTCAGGTATTAATGGAACTTCAGGTGCACAAGGCCCTCAAGGTCCAGCAGGAACTTCAGGTATAAATGGAACTTCAGGTATTAATGGAACTTCAGGTGCACAAGGCCCTCAAGGTCCAGCAGGAACTTCAGGTATAAATGGAACTTCAGGTATAAATGGAACTTCGGGTATAAATGGAACTTCGGGTGCTCAAGGCCCTCAAGGTGCTCCAGGTACTTCGGGTGCTCAAGGTGCTCCAGGTACTTCAGGTGCTCAAGGTATAAATGGAACTTCTGGTTCTTCAGGTATAAATGGTATTCAAGGTGCTCCAGGCCCTCAAGGACCAATAGGTACTTCAGGTACTTCAGGTATAAATGGAACTTCAGGTATTAATGGAACTTCAGGTGTTTCTGGGACTTCAGGTATAAATGGAACTTCTGGTGCACAAGGTCCTCAAGGGCCAGTAGGTGGTTCAGGTACTTCAGGTGCTCAAGGCCCTCAAGGTGCTCCAGGTACTTCAGGTGCTCAAGGCCCTCAAGGTGCTCCAGGTACTTCGGGTGCTCAAGGTGCTCCAGGTACTTCAGGTGCTCAAGGCCCTCAAGGTGCTCCAGGTACTTCAGGTACTTCGGGTGCTCAAGGTGCTTCAGGTACTTCAGGTGCTTCAGGTACTTCAGGTATAAATGGAACTTCAGGTACAAATGGTACAGATGGAACTTCAGGTACAAATGGTACAGATGGTTCTTCTGGTTCTTCTGGTTCTTCGGGTTCTTCTGGTTCTTCAGGAACTAATGGTACTTCAGGTACAAGTGGTACTTCAGGTATAAATGGTACTTCTGGTACAAATGGTACAGATGGCTCTTCAGGTACTAATGGTACAGATGGCTCTTCAGGTACGAACGGTACGGATGGTACAGATGGTTCTTCGGGTACAAATGGAACAGATGGCTCTTCAGGTACAAGTGGCACTTCGGGTACAAATGGTACTTCGGGTACAAATGGTACTTCAGGTACAAATGGTACTTCAGGTACGAACGGTACGGATGGTACAGATGGCTCTTCAGGTACTAATGGTACAGATGGCTCTTCAGGTACTAACGGTACGGATGGTACAGATGGTACAGATGGTTCTTCGGGTACAGATGGAACAGATGGAACTTCAGGTACAGATGGAACTTCAGGTACAAATGGTACTTCAGGTACGAACGGTACGGATGGTACAGATGGCTCTTCAGGTACAAATGGTACAGATGGCTCTTCAGGTACAAATGGTACAGATGGTTCTTCGGGTTCTTCGGGTACTTCAGGTGCACAAGGTCCTCAAGGTGGCGTAGGCCCAGGTATTACGCTTATAGGTAACGTACCGACTACTGCTCAATTACCTGCTAGTGGTAATACACAAGGTGATGCGTTTATTGTACAAGCAGATGATTCGATGCATATCTGGAATGGAAGCGCATGGATTGATGGTGGTCCAATTCAAGGACCTGCAGGAACTTCGGGTACAGATGGAACTTCAGGTACAAATGGTACTTCAGGTACAAATGGTACAGATGGAACTTCAGGAACGAATGGTACAGATGGAACTTCAGGCGTTTCTGGAACGGATGGTACAGATGGTACAGATGGTAGCTCAGGTACGAATGGTACAGATGGCTCTTCTGGCACAAATGGTACAGATGGTAGCTCAGGTACGGATGGAACTTCAGGTGCACAAGGTCCTCAAGGTATTCCAGGAACAAGTGGTACAAATGGTACAGATGGTAGCTCAGGTACGGATGGTACAGATGGTAGCTCAGGTACGGATGGAACTTCAGGTTCACAAGGTCCTCAAGGTATTCCAGGAACAAGTGGTACGAATGGTACAGATGGAACTTCAGGAACTTCAGGTGTTGATGGTCAAGATGGATCAGGCGTGCCAGCAGGTGGTTCAACAGGTCAAGCACTTGTTAAAGCTAACAATACAGACTACAACGTAACATGGGGTGACGCTGTTGGAGGTGGAGGTACACTCTACTTCGTAAGACTTGAGTACACTTCTACTTCGACTGTAGGAGGTGCAGAATTCTTAGACCCTTCTGGAAACGGTGATTTTAAAACAAGTGGCGCTGCAATCGGTACTATCTCAGGTGATAATGTAGACTTTACGTTCGGTGAAGCTACTCCACCAAAAGATATTATTGTATATGCATATCAAGCTAACAGTTCAAGATATATTATTACTCAACTAGATGGTGGTGGTAATAGTGATGCATTCTATGCACTTGGTGCAACAGAAAGTGGTCATACATCCAACTTTAGTATTGGTAACCAAGTTACAACAGATATATTCACAAACTTTAGCAATGCTAAACTAACTTTAGATTTAAGTATGGATAATACTAAAGCGATTAGAGAACCAGGTGGATTCGTTCCTACAAAAGAAGCTCACGCATTTATCGTATTTAGATTCTAAAAATAATTAAAATCAGGGGTGGCTTCGGCCACCCTATAATAATAAAAAGTAAAATATGTCAACACTATTTACTCCAATTACACTTACAGGTTCTATAAGTTCCATTGCAAATGGATTAACTTATGGAGAGAATGATGGTACAGGGATGACATCTCAATATCAAACGTATGATATGACAATAACTGTCAATCCTCAATCTACTGGTGATGGTTCAACTAGAAGGGCTAATCAATATAATGGTATTGATGTTGCAGTTGGAATGTGGATTTCAGATGCTGCAGGTAACTCTATTCTAAGAATCAAATCAATTTCTAGTAAGACTACAACTACACTAAGTTTAGTAGCTGAAGACGCAAACATGCTTTCTTATAGACTAAATGGGAATAATACAATGGCTGATGGTGCAGCTATTATATTATTCGCTCAAAATTCAGAAGGTGAAGCTATTATCACAGATACTAGTGGCTTTGCTGCAGGTGGTTTAGATAAAGTTCAAAGTAGATTTGTTGTAAATGAAGCTGATGATAGAGTTAAGTTTTCACATGATGTTGCTCCTTCAGTTGATAAAGGAGATGTTGTTACAGTTAACTCAAGTGGTGACTTAGTAAAGTACGGAACTGCAGGCGGTTCTGACATTAAAGTAGGTACAGTATTAGATAAGATTAGAGGTGGTAAAGACGTATTTGTTAAACCATTTAATGATATTATTAGAGAATATAAAGACCCTGAATCTTTAACAGCAAATCCTGGTGGAATTTATTACACAGACACTAATAATGCTGGTGAAATTACTACAGCTACCGGAGGTAAAGCTACTTATATGCACTTAAATACCGCAATAGCTTCTAGTCAAATTGCAGGTACAGCACTTCCAGGTGCAACTGACGTGGTAGAAATTAATGGTGTTACTATATTCGACGGACCTAATGGAGATTCAGTAGCAGATATTGATGCATTTAGAACTTTAATTAATAATAACTCTGCGTCTACGAATGTTACTGCAACTTCTGCAGCAACTCCAGTAAGTATTCAAGGTGGTGATGAGATTCCTAATTTCGAGCAGCAAGATTATTACTCAGGAAGTGATTCTTATATTGTAACAGGTCTTCAGGGTGATCCTCCGGCTATTGGTCAAATTACAATTGGTGATGGTGTTAATGCTCCAGTAACTATTGATTTTGATAATCCAGACGACACTTTATCTTTAGGAGCTAGCGTTTATGACGTTATTTCTCCTTCGGCAATGTTAACTAAATTTCAAGATGCTATTACTAGTGGAAGTTTAGATTTAACTGCAGAATTAATAGATATGGCCGCTTACGATGGTCAAACTGTAAAGATTTCTACAACAGGTTCTGCGACTCAAGTTGTTTTAACTAATGTAGCTCCCGCTGCATTTGGAAATGATGTTGTAGGCGCTAACTCTTGGACTGGTATTGGTATGAGCGCAACTGTTGGTTCTTCAGTATTAACATTAACTAGAGCTGCAGGTGGACCAATCAACATTACTGGTTCTCCAGTTTCTGGTGGTTGGATTAACTCAGGTGGAGCCGTATCTTCAAATTCTGGTAGAGTACCTTATTTACTTTTGATTGAAAGCGAAGGTGGTGGAGGTCTAGCCGAAACTGGTGTTTCATTTAAAGATGAATTTAATCCTAGTGTAACAACCAGCGATGAAGATACTACAGGAGGTACAATTACATATACTCCTTTTAGTGACGGACATGTAGATATTAGAGTAAATGGTTTTGGAGTAGATGTTGGAGACGGCGCTAAAGACGAAGCATTATATTTTTCTGTAGATGGAGGTACGACTGCTAGAGCAATTGCAGATATTACAGCAGGGGATACTTTATATTGGATGGGATCTATTGCAGGTTTTGAATTAGAGGTAGATGATGAAATTACAATTAGGTATCAAAAATCTTCAAACGATTAATTTAATAAAAATTTAATTTAACTTAAAGGCCACAATATTGTGGCCTTTTTTATTAAACAAAAATAATATATTTAATTTTAACATTATTCGCTATTTCTAGCTTTATTTAAGCTAAACATAAATATATAAGTATGAGGAGATAATAACATCTCTTTAGGCCTAAATAAACAACAAATAAATATGGCAAGATTAAAAGTAAAACAAATTAGCGACTTTACAACAGCGGTTAATGATTTAATTAGCAATGGTCAAGTTAATGTAGATTCATCTATTGATTCTTTAGAGTCTCAGCTTTCTGAAGGTTTAGATTCTTTAGGAGTTATTGATTCAGCAGTTTCTAACGCTTTAAGCGATGAGATTGCAGCTACTGATACAGCGATAGGTTCATTAGAAGTTATTGATTCAGCAGTTTCTAATGCTTTAAGCACTGAGATTGCAGCTACTGACACTGAAATTGGTTCATTAGAAGTTATTGATTCAGCTATTTCTGACGCTTTATCTACTTTAGATGATTCAGTTGGTAACATTGATATTGCTTCATTAGAAGCTATTGATTCTGCTGTTTCTTTATCAGTTGCGGGTATTTTAGCAGGTGCTGATGTAAATATGGACAACTTCTCTGAAGTAGTTTCTTACATTAACTCTGTAGATGATGCATCTGATTTAGATTTAGTAAATGAAATGGCGTCTGTTGATACAGCAATTGGTTCATTAGAAGTTATTGATTCAGCAGTTTCTAACGCTTTATCTACTTTAGATGATTCAGTTGGTAACATTAACATCGGTTCATTAGAAGTTATTGATTCAGCTATTTCTAACGCTTTAAGCGATGAAATTGCAGCTACTGATACAGCAGTTGGTTCATTAGAAGTTATTGATTCAGCTATTTCTAACGCTTTAAGTGATGAAATTGCAGCTACTGATACAGCGATAGGTTCATTAGAAGTTATTGATTCAGCTATTTCTAACGCTTTATCTACTTTAGATGATTCAGTTGGTAACATTGATATTGCTTCATTAGAAGCTATTGATTCAACTATTTCTACAGCTTTAAGCACTGAGATTGCTGCTACTGATACTGAAATCACAGCTTTAACAAGCAACATTGGCTCGATAGATACTAGATTTGATTCTGTATCCAAAGAACCTTATGTTCACGGAGTTGTGTCTGACATCGTTACAGGTAACGGATTAACTGTTCCAGTATTAGATAATGCAGGTCAGGTTAATTCTGATAACGTAACTGATGGTGGTGTTAGTGGTAATGCTATCTTTGACTTAGCTGTTGCAATTGAAGGTGGTAGTGCAGTCGAACATGAAGCTAACTTCGTTAAATTTACAATTAACGGATTAGAAATCGGACACGATGCATTAACATTCGGAACACCGCTTCAGGTAACGTTAAATTACGCTGCATTAGGTTACAACTTAGAAGCAACTGACGTTATTGAGTATAAGTATATTCAAGACTAAGTTATCTATTAAGTTAAGCTAATTTATAGCAAACTAAAGGGTCCCATTTTTGGGACCCTTTTTTTATTGTATGATATATAGATTATACTAAATTAAATTACAGATATGACAATAGGAATTACTTTAGGCCTTATGCAAGATAATGAAAGTATGTGGATTAATGGTATTAAATTAAATGCCATTTTTTTAGCTAATATGTTTCAAAAATTAGGCCATGATGTTTACTTGCTAGATACACATGGAAAGGTAAGCGCCAATCCAATCACTGGTAAATTAAACGCAGATAAAATAGTATGGGATATTAATGAGTTTCCTATTTATCAATTTTTAAAGAAATGGGAAGATGTTGATGTGCTTATTACATTAGGTACTGCAATGGATGATACCATTTTAAAAAAATTTAAAGCACAAGGTAAACATAAGCGCGTAATCAAATATATGTGTGGAAATAATTTTGTATTAGATATGGAACGTATATTATTTCACGAAGATACAGACCAAGTACCCACTCTTCAAAATGAATTAGATGAAATATGGTATGTACCTCAACAAGAAAAACAAAACCATGACTACTATAGAATATTACATAGATTAGATGATGATAAAGTAAAACCAGTCCCCTTTATTTGGGATCCAATGTTTATCGATAAAACAGAAAATAGGTATGGCGGTAAATTAGAAGATGGTACTGATATAGAAGTTGCCGTACCGATTTATCAACCGAAGCCTATTGAAAAAATGAGATTAACATGTATGGAACCTAATATGAATGTGGTTAAGTATCATATGATTCCAATGTTAATTGCAGAAGAAACTTTTAGAAGGGGTATTAATTTTAAAGAATTTAATATTATTAGTGCATCAAGACTTATGAAAAGTAAGTATTGGAAAACTATTTTAGGTAAATTATCAATATTCAATCCGGATGATAATCGGGTTTTTGTGCACCATAGATACCCAGTCCATAGTATTCTTGCTAAAATGACTGATATTGTTATTTCACACCAATGGGATAACCCATTAAACTATGCATATTTAGATGCAATGTACTTACAATATCCATTAGTACATAATGCCCCAATGATTCAAGATGCTGGATATTATTATCCAGACTTTAATGTTAAGGAGGGTGTAAAACAATTAGAATATGTTTTTAAACACCATAATGATAACATAGACTCATATAACGAAAGGAACGAAGAAGTCCTAACAAGATATACAGTTTACAATGAAGATATGTTAGAAACTTACCAAAAGCTTTTAGATAATCTAGTAGATAAAAAAAATACACATGGTTTATCATATAAATATAACTGGAAAACAAACTTATATAAGTAATGGCTATAATTAGAGATAATATCGGTATTCAAAATAATCCTCAAAATAAAAATGCAATCATTGTCTATATTGATAATAAAGAAAAATGTGTTGAAGAATTTTCATGGTTATGGAAATCATGGTTAATGTGGAATATTAATAAGGAATGGGATTTGGTTGCTTTTACAAATCCTGCTATAATAGAAACTATAGAAAAAAGATTTAAACATAATAATTTAAGTCTTTTACCTATGGATTCACATGCAATAAAAGGTACTGAATGGGAGGGTTACGGTTTCGTTAATTCTTTTTCTATGTTTGATAATCCAGCACATAACAAGTTAATAAACGAAAAATATGACTATATTTTAAAAACAGACTGTGACACATTTTTAACAAAAAACTTTAAGACCATTAAATTAGATACCACAAAGGTACATTTTGGGACAGGGTTATATTATCCTGACCAAGGTATTGATTTAATAAATATGGTTAGAGAAAAAATTATAGCTACATCTAAAGCTATGGGTTTAAAATATAGAAACATAACACATGTTGGTGCTAGTATGTTAGGACCTACAAATACAATATCTAGTATATGTATATTACAGAAAAAAATAACATCTATTTTATTAAAATATGGTTGGCAAAATGGAGATGTAGGTAAATGGCCGGGTTGGTGGAAAGGCACTGCATCTATGTACGCTGGAGAAATAGCGGTTAATCATTTATTAAAGCCTATGAATACTGTATTAGGTAATATTGATGTTTATTGTACCATAAATAAAATAACATCAACGGATTTACATATTCATGCATGGCAAGTAGAAGATTCAGAAATTTTATTTAATAAACGTTTATTCCATAAGGGTAAATTGCCTAAATTAAAAACAAACCATAGGATAGAATCTGCCGGTGAATACTGTTCTATGATTGCTACTCATGATTTAGCAGAGTTAAAAATATTTGCTTCTAAGCTTAATTTTTACTAATTTTTAGTAACCACCTTAAAATTAAATTGATATATACAATAACGCGATAACAAAAAATAGTGCACCTATTAAATGTCTAGACTTAGAATAAAACAAATTAAAGAATTTTTATTAAATAATATCCAAAACGGAGATTATTTAACATACGATTCATCAACTGGCCAGTTTGTAAATACATCTGCTCTTCAAAACTCTTCTGGTAGTTCCGGAACAGATGGTACATCCGGTGATACTGGTATAGATGGAACAGACGGTACTTCAGGTACAAATGGTACAGATGGCTCTTCAGGTACAAATGGTACAGATGGCTCTTCAGGTACAAATGGTACAGATGGCTCTTCAGGTACAAATGGTACAGATGGCTCTTCAGGTACGGATGGCTCTTCTGGTACAAACGGAACAGATGGTACAGATGGCTCTTCTGGTACAAACGGTACAGATGGTAGTTCTGGTGTAGATGGTCAAGACGGTACAGATGGTACAGATGGTAGTTCTGGTACAAATGGTACAGATGGCTCTTCTGGTACGAATGGTACGGATGGCTCTTCAGGTACAAATGGTACGGATGGCTCTTCAGGTACAGATGGTCAAGACGGTCAAGACGGTACAGATGGTACAGATGGTTCTTCAGGTACAAATGGTACAGATGGTTCTTCAGGTACAAATGGTACGGATGGTAGCTCAGGTACAAATGGTACAGATGGTAGCTCAGGCACAAATGGTACAGATGGTAGTTCTGGTACAAATGGTACAGATGGTTCTTCAGGTGTAGATGGTTTACAAGGTCCTCAGGGACAAGATGGTACAGATGGTACGAATGGTACAGACGGCTCTTCTGGTACGAATGGTACAGACGGTAGTTCTGGTACGAATGGTACAGACGGTAGTTCTGGTACGAATGGTACAGATGGTACAGACGGTAGTTCGGGTACGAATGGTACAGACGGCTCTTCAGGTACAAATGGTACTGACGGTTCTTCTGGTACAGATGGTACAGATGGTACGGATGGCTCTTCAGGTACAAATGGTACGGATGGCTCTTCTGGTACAAACGGTACAGACGGTAGTTCAGGTACGGATGGTACGGATGGCTCTTCTGGTACAAACGGAACAGATGGTACAGATGGCTCTTCTGGTACAAACGGTACTGACGGTTCTTCTGGTACAAATGGTACTGACGGTTCTTCTGGTACAAATGGTACAGATGGTACGGATGGTTCTTCAGGTACGGATGGTACGGATGGTAGTTCAGGTACGGATGGTACGGATGGCTCTTCTGGTACAAACGGAACAGATGGTACAGATGGCTCTTCTGGTACAAACGGTACAGATGGTAGTTCTG
>VMHT01041260.1_pt1 | contig 15363 bp, 16 predicted proteins | sample 4693611 | NCBI WGS metagenome assembly VMHT01 (sample SAMN12280063, study PRJNA550983) | marine metagenome | isolation source: seawater sampled from same location over 5 years 0.02-0.2 micron viral filtrate | place: USA: collected off the coast of southern California halfway between the port... ... | reverse complement strand
GAACCTGAACCACACTCGGTGCCAGAAGTTCAACCTTAATCACCAAAGATAATTTAAAGCCCAGTAAGCAGGAGAGTTTTTATCTTTGTAAGCAAATGTTCCATCTTTTTTTTTTATACCTTTTATTCTTGCTCTAAAAGATTTCCTTTGTTCTTTTGTTGCTTTACCACTTCTCCAATCATCGTAACCTACTGCTCCAAAGTGAATCAGCCTTTTACCACCCGATGGACTCTTGACATACACAGAAAATTTCTTCCCTGCTTTTTTACTCTTAAAAGGTTTATAAAGAGGTTTATCCATTTTATTATATATAATATAATAAATGACTACGAATAAAGAAAAATATAATATTAAATATAGATTTCCAAAAGGAACTTCACATTCGATAAAAGATATCTCCAACAAAACAGGGATTCCATTACGAATCCTCAATCAAGTTATGTCTCGTGGAAGAGGGGCACATAAATCTAATCCTCAGTCTGTGAGGAGTACGAGTGGAAAAAAAATAGGAGGTAGTAGTTTAAAAGGTAAGATGTCTGCTACTCAGTGGGGTCAAGCAAGAATTTACAGCTTCGTCATGAAGGGTAAAGGAACATACGGCAAAGCAGATTCCGATCTTGCCGATAAAGTAAAAGCAATGAAGATAAGAGGTTATATGAGATGATTTATTCGGAATCACACTCGGTGTCCGATCCCGAGGATGATTCATTATTTATTTGTTCCTTTTTCTTTTTATATTCTTCTTTTGCTTTCTTCATTTTATTCTCTTTCTTTTCTTTCTTAGTCAATTTGGGTCTTCCAACAGATTTCTTTTTAATTTCTTCTCTAAGGTTTTTATTTTCAATTTCAGTTTCCAATAATTTATCTTTTAATTCTTTCTCTGTATTCGTTTTTAATGAACTGTAATGTGCTACTGCTTCTTCCAATCTAAGGACTTCTGATGTAAGTTTCTGAATCCTTTCTGATTGAAATTGTTTTCTATCTTTTTCCTGTTCTCTGTAATCTGATACTCTTAATTCTACCTCATCAGATATAGTTTTTTCAATAACATTTTCTTTGTCATTGATGATATCTTTTAATTGTTTCTTAAGTTCTGAAATCTTTACACTTTGTTTCTTTGGAATATCTTCATCCACTTCAAAAAGATATTCAAAAATGATTCCCAGATATTTCTTTGTATAAGCACTCTTCAGCCATTTATTAATCTCAAACTTTACACTTCTTGCTTTTCCATCAACTGCTTTTCCATCTTCTTTGAAATTGCTGTAATGATATTTTCCATCTTCAAAATATTCAAGTATTAAATCAGTAATAAACTCTGATTGTCCGTCCTTGTGTCTTTGAAGTCCTTCATAATATTTATCTCTGCTAAGTGTGATTGTCTTTGACTGCTCTGCTTGATCTACCATTATATAATGATAGTATGTGTTTTAATTTTTAAATAATTTTTTAACGCAATAAAAATGACTATTGCGTTTTTCGGTGTTTTTTTCATTTAAAAGGTAAATGATGGAAATTAACTGATACGTTTATCGATGTTTTTTCCATTTAAAAGGTATTAACTGGTAAAAATGTTATTAAAACGGATAACGGAGTTTTGACTATTCTATGGTAATATATAGAATAATTAATTGTTAATTTGTTAATTAATTATTTCTATACAATCAAGGTTAAGCACATTATGCGTTTTTACGTTTTAATTTAAACGGATATTATATCATAAGTAAAAGAGTATATTTTTACTGTTAAATCTCTTAATTTAAAAGGGATAGTTCCGTTAAAGGTAAAAATCACTAAAAAAACAATGTTAAACGGAATTACTTCTTCTTCTTCTTATTATTACTTTTCTTTGGTGGAGTATAATTCTCAAATACATCTTTTGCTTTTACTTTCTTTTGATCTTCGGTTACTTCTTCAAGGTTGTAGGCATCTTCTGAATTGTAAGGAACAGATTTAACATTCTTCTTCGGCATGTTTTTTATATATTATTTAGTTAATATTTTTTTTATATTGGATACATTATAAAATGTCATTACTAATTCTGTCAAATGATGAAGAGTTTCAATCAACATCAGGACTTGGTGCTGGGGGAGGAATTTCTGCTCCAAACACATTTACAAATGTTCTTCAAGCACCTCTTGTTATTCCAAAAGATTCAGAGGTTGCTTTACAGAGTCTAAAAGTTCAGAAGGCTGCTACAATAACCGTTAATTCGGCAAACAATAAGATATGGACTTACATTGGAAAAGGTAGAGATGCTGATTTTGTTGATTCTGAAGATCCCCGACAGACTGCTCCAACAAGATTTATTCCAAGAGATGATTACACAGCAGAAAGTTTCGTAACCGATTGCTTACTTCCAAGTTTAAGAAAAGCAATATTTCATCCAGATTATCAAAACAGATTGAATGGTTCTGTAAAAGAAGATGCTAATGGTAATTTTGAGGGATACAACATTAAATTTGGAGAAGGCAATACTCCTCCATCTGATGTATTCCCTGCTGATGCTGAGTTTCTTCCTGCCGATGAAAACTCAGATGATTTCACATGGAATAATTCAGGCAAGACATTTACAAAGGGAACTAATACAGACAAAAGAGCATACGGTATAGCAAGTAGATATCCGATGTCGGCAAGACAGGCAAAACACGTCGTAAATTTTTCGGGAGCAGGTTCAGGTCAGTGGGCTATCAGTTTATCAAGATATGCTTCTGATATCTACCCGTATCCGTCTTACGCCTCACCCCTTCAAAAGAACTGGGCTGATTTTGCTGTAATCAGAGATGAAAATGATGAACTTAAAATATTTCACGCCGTTCAGGAGGATACTGGTTTTCAAGATATGACAATGAGAGAGGTTGTATATTATGGATACACAGGTGCTACTGTTGCTAATGCTTATGATTTAGGAACTAATGCTTCGTCATTCAATGAAGTAGAGTTTTTTATTGATGGAGAACAAGTTGAAGTATATTTGAGAAAGGGTGGAGGAGCAAGAACTAAGTTGTGTAGTCCCGAACTAGGAACACCTGCTAAGGATAATTATTTCAAACCGATTAATATGTGTTGTGCTTATCTGTATCCAAAATATGAACTTACTGTTTCAGGTTCTAAATTTACAATGGTGAATAATGAGGCAGTTGATATATCAGATTTTGTATTTGATGGGAACTATCTGAATCCAGGAAAGTCCGGAATCAATTTAACAAGACATGATTATTATGTTACTGCTTTGTCTGGTTTAGGTCCTTATCAAATAACTGCTCAGGAAGCAGATCTACAAAGCACTTACAATGACTTTGATGCTCAGATTGCGACTCAACATGTCTTTCAAAGATTCTCAGATCAACTTCCAAAGATAGTATTAATTGTTTCTCCAGATCCAGATAATTATATTGACAGTCAGGGTGCTAATTGTGGTCACCTTTTAGGATTTGATGATGAAACAGTTCTTGATAATCCAACACAAACAACAGGATTCAAAACATTTACATCTCACGAAGTTCCAGATAATATTGTAAGAGAAACTATGTTTTTTAGATTATCATCTCTTACTCAAAGATCTAAGAATGGTTTTACAGGTAATGATAGTAAGATTATTTATCACTGTCCTCGGTTTGATACGTCGGGACAAGATCAAGGACAATTATACTTTGAACCGACTGAGAAGACATACATTGATATTGGAAACATAGCAGATACACCTGTAAATTCTTTCTCAGTTGAAATGGTGGATAGACAAGAAAGATTAGTCCCAGGGTTAGTCGGGAACACAACAGCAGTCCTCCACATTAGAAAGAAAAAACAATAAACTATAATTTTTAGTCAAAATAATAATTTTTTAGTCAGAATAGAAAAAATATAGAAGTATATTATAAATATGGAACAAGTTTTACCTGAAATAATTGGAGATCCTGAATTGACTGTTGAATCAGATGAAGATTTATTGGCTCCAGAAGATGATGTTGAGGTTGAAATAAAAGAACATGTTGATACTGATGATGTCTTTGATAAACCTAAGAAACCTAAGAAAGAGCAGTCTGATACTACGATAAAACCTATAAAGAGTACGAAACCTAAAAGGGTAATGTCCGAATCTCATAAAGAAAAATTAAAATTAGCAAGAGAACGAGCAGTTGTAGTCCGTAGAGAGAGAGCAGCAGAAAAAAAGAAATTAAAAGATTTAGAGAATCAAGTTAAATCAAAACAAAAAGAAAAGAAAATTAAAGATATGGAAAATATTGTAAATGATGTCGTAGAAGAAAAGAAACCCGTCAAGGCAGAAATAGATGATACAATTATTCAAAAAGCCATTGAGGAAGCATTGACAAAAAATGAGATGATGAGACAGAAGAGAAAGGCAGAGAAAAAAGCAAAACAAGATGAATCAATAAGACAAGCAAAGGCACAGGAGGCAATAAGACAAGCAGTATATCCTGCTAAGCTCTATGCTAATGATCAAGGTTTTGCTAGTAAATATATTTATAATTTTCAATAAATTTGAAAATGACATCTTTTTTAACTTAAGTTTTTATGGAAATCGTTAGAATCTATTGTATTGAAGATTGTAATGGATTGAAATATATTGGTTCTACAAAGAGAACATTAAAAATAAGATTAACCGAACATAAATCAAAAAGAAAAGAATGTAGAAGTAGAGAATTAGATTTAGAGAACTGTAAAATCTATACATTAGAAGAAACAGATGAAGAACATAGAAAAGTAACAGAAAAATATTGGATTCATACTTTTGATTGTGTTAATTATGTAGATACTGTTCTTGATATAAAAGAATGGAAAAAAAAATATCATCAGCAAAATAAAGATAAAAGAAATCAATATACAAGGAATTATAATAAGTTCAAAAATTCTTGGGGAGGAGATAGTAGATTTAATAATAATTTATTGAAAATAGATTTAGACATTTTTATATAATGTAATAACATAGAATATAAATGGCTGATTTTCCTCAAATTATTCCCGTTAAAGCAGAGAATGATGGAGTTGCGAAGCCCCATCATCAGAATTTGCCCGAAGTTGGTGTTGGTGTGAAGGGTGCTGGTAAATGTCTCCTTATGATCTCTCCGCGCCAGACAGGAAAAAGTACGATAATCTCCAATCTTTTTTTGAATGATAATCTATATGGTCAGGATCATTTTGATGAGGTAGTTGTAATTAGTCCTACGATTAATATGGATAGCACCTCACGATTTATGAAAAAGAGATTCACTTGTTATGATACATATTCTCCAAGTATTATACAGGGGATTACAGAGAGACAAATGGCTTTTGAAGATGAGAACAGACCCGATATAGCAGTTGTTCTTGATGATTGCGTCGGATTACTTGATAGACACGTAGCAAATTTAGTTACGAGGAGCCGTCATTATGGTATTAAATTATTAGTTATTAGTGTTCAGAAGTTCAGAGGAGCAGTAGATCCAATTATTCGGGCAAATGCTACAGATGTAATTGTTGGTTCTCCTTTTCCAAATATGAAAGAATTATCCGCCATTTCTGAGGAATACGGAGATCTATTTAATTCTCCTCAAAATTGGTTAAAATTATACAGACAATCAACTCCAAAGAAATATGATTTCTGTTATATGAAACTACAAAATCCTCCTTTGATGTATAAGAATTTTGAGAAGGTTGTAGCAACAGGCGGACAGAATTACGACCCTTCTGTAAATGATCCAAAAGAAAATACTTTTGAATAAAGATTCTTATAAAATTATTTTATTTGAGACTATATAAACAAAATGGGGTTTGATATGTATAATATGTCTTCTGCTCTTTCTGACGGGAATGCTAGAACGGCAGCTGTTCAGAATCTAAATGAAACGATAAGATTGAATAATGAAACAAAACTTGCGAATGCTTCGACTGCTGCTAAGAATGCTGTGTCGGGAGATAAAGAAAGGGGATTACTTGCTGGTATTAAAGATGGTATTGGAGAAGGCGGAGCATTAGCAAATACTGCTGGAAAAGTTCAGGCATATCAGGCAGCAGTGAATGCTACTCCAATAACTACTCCTGGTGGTTGGACTGAGGTAAAACCGACTGAGGCAGAAGTAAATGCTAAGGCACCGAATCCAGGTGAGGAAGCAGATTTAAATGTGGAGAAACCTAGTTCTGCTATTACTACAAGTGAAGGAACATTAGAAGAAGGTTCTGATATTTTGTCAAAGGGAGATAAACTTTTAGCAGCAGGTGAAGAAGTTGGAAGAGGGGCAAAACTTGCTGGATCAATTGGTCGTGGTGTGGGAGTAGTTGGGGGACTTGCGACTGCTGGATTGGATATTGCTGCTGATGTAAAGTCTTTTGAATCAGGGAAGGGTCTATTAGCAGGGGATAATTTTGGTGAGAAGTTAGCAAACATTGGTTCAATTGGTGGTGCTGCTCTTGATATGTTGGGATTTGTTCCTGGATTTCAATTGGCGGGAGTTATTGGTGCTGGTCTTCAAGCTGCTTCGGGAGTTCTTGATGCTGCTAGTGAAGGAGTTCATACAGCAACACAAGTTGCTCAGGACAAAACGGTTACTCCTCCGACTGATACTCCACAAACAGCACAGGCATCACTTGCTGGTTCTTTTGCTAATGTAAGAACAGACTAATTTTTACAATTAATTTTTTAAAATATTTTTTATATTCAATACATTATAAATATGTCTGAATCTACTGGATTTTTCGTTGCTGATAACAAGATACCTCTCAAAGAGTCTTATGTTGCTATTCCATCTCAAAATGGTCTATCATACTCTGCTCAGAAACTAATTGAATTTTACATTCCTCCTAACATTGATGCTTTTAAACCGAAGAACTCTTATTTACAGTTTGATCTTGAAATTTCTCAGGACAGCAATGCTTCAACAACTCGTCTTCAACTTGATGAACTGATTGGAGGTCAAGTTTTACTGGATACGATTAGGATTCACTCAGGAGATAAATCCGAATTACTTGAGGAAATAAGACACTATCCAGTTCATGTTGCTACTAAGTATTCTTATCATTCCAACCCGACTTTAAGGGATCTCCGTGCTTTGAATGAAGGTGCTGGTATTTGGACTCCTGATGCTCGGGGGACAAGAGGCAGTTCTAAGTCTATGCTAGCGAATCATAAGTTTTCTCCGTATTACGAGGCACTTAATGCTTCGGATGATCCAACGAGTGCTTCTTTCACTAACTCTAAGTATCACAAGTGTAAGTTGAAACTTCCTCTTCACACTGGTCTATTCCAGAATGACAAGGTTGTTCCTGTTGGACTAATGAATGGTCTATTTGTTACTATTCTTACTTCTGAAAATAAGAGAGTATTCAGACAACTTGATTCTGTATCATATTCTAGACGACTTCCACTGAATCCTCTTTTCCATTCTCTGGACGGATCTACTGGTGCTCCCTTAACTTGGTCTAATGGTTCTGATTCAAATAAGGTATTCATTAAGCACGACAACAATAATTATAAGGTAGAAAATTTCCCCCTTGTTGTTGGTGAAGAAGTCGGGATTGCTAAACTAACTTCAAGAACTGAAAATGCTTTATCAGCAAATGCTATAATCAAGACTATTGAAACTTCTGGAACTGGTGCTAATAAATATGTGAAGGTTACATTCAATGCTTCTGTTACTAACAATGGTGCTGATATTACAAGCACTGGAAACTTTTCACTCTTTTCAAAATCTGTATTAAGGACTACATCATATAGTCCGAGTTATGAGATTTCAAATGCTGAACTTGTTCTTAACAAGATTGATATGGGAGATCAAGCACGGGCAGAAGCACAGAGGGATATGAGAGAAGGAAAGATGATGGTATATGATTTCTTATCAACTCAGGTATATAATCATTCTCAACTTTCGGGTGATCGTGTTGCTAATATTGGTATCCCTGCTAATCATCAGAGGGCAAAAAGTATTATTTGTGTTCCCACTGATGCTTCGGTATATTCTACTAAGGATAGCATCACAGGCGAAGGAACTTATGAGATTCATGCTAACTCACACGATAGTTTGCTATTATCTTCTCAGTCTGGTATTGCGGGAATAAGTGATAGACTAACTGAATATTTCTTTTTCTATGATGGTCGTAATCAACCTTCGTTGAACGTCAAGACTGAAAGAATTGGTGCTAAGGAATCAATTGATGCTATTCCTGTTCTTGAACTTGATAAGGCACTTGCTCAGGCGGATATGCCTGCTCTTCAAATGTCAAGATTCCAAGATAATTTCTGTATTGGAAGAAGTATGTCTCTTAATAAGGGAGTATATGATATGAGAGGAAAGGACTTTCGTCTCAATGTATTATATCAGGATACAACTAATGCTCCTACAAAAGATAAATTATGGTGTAATTTCGTTTATCATATTCGTAGAATCAATATTCGTGCGGATAGTATTCAGGTTGAAGTGTAACTTTTGAAAATTAATCAATAAAATATATTATATAAGATTAATTATAAAATGTCTGTAATCTATCAGGAAATCCAACCTTCAAATGTAAATTCTACACAGAAAGTTTCATACAAACAAGGGAATCCAATTGTTTCTTTTTTGATTGGAGCCCAGCCCCACCTCCTAGACGGTAGTTCAGTTCGTATCAGTGGAGATATTAACTTTTACAAAGATGCTAATAAAACAAAACCGACAACGGCAGATGAACTTGCTATTGATGAGAAACTTGCTTTATATTCAATAATTGAAAAAGTAACGATTACATCTCAGAGGTCTCGTCAGGTCATAGAAACGGTCAATCATTATGGACGTTTCCTTTCAACATACCTTCCGTATGTTAATTCTAAGAGTGATAAATTTTCTCATTTTAATGAAATGGCTCTAACTCTTCCTAACTATGAAACTCAGAAGAGAGAATTAGTTGATTTCCCCGCAACAGCACACGGATCAAGATTTTGTGTTGCTATTCCAACAGGATTCCTTGCTGCTGGAAATATGATTCCTCTTTCAAGTGATTCACTCGGGGGAGTTGAACTTTCTCTAAATCTTGCTCCAGATGCTCAGGCACTATATGCTCAGAATGGAACTACAACTGGTCTTACTGATTGTTTCTATGAATTGGAAAATCTAAGACTACATTGTGAATTAGTTGTTCCTCCGGATCCTCGTAATATGCTTCCTTCAACGGGTTCATTAACCTACAATGCTATTACTTCGTATTTCAATGTAATCAACTCGGCAAATGCTGTTGTTAATTTCAATCTTGGAACTTCTAGAACTCTTGGTGTTTTTATGAATATGTGTCCTTCTAAGTATCTAAACAATCTTGCTTTTAATTCGTATGCTACTACAACTCCTCTCAACAAGGATGGTGATCAGGCAGCTATTAAGCAGATTATTTTCACTAAGGGAGGAATGAGAATGCCGATTGCTTTCAATCTTGATACAAATGTAAAAGAAACTCCTTCTATTTCAACTGTTGATCCTCAGGTAGTAACTTTTGCTCGTGATAGTATTAAAGCAGGAATGAATCTAAGGTCTGAGGTTTCGCCGATTAACACTAACAGACTTTACAAAGGTAAAACTCCTCCTCTCACTGCTGATGGTGGTGTTATGGAATGTCTCGGAGTTCCGTTTGATACTGTTGGAACTGGTGTCGGGGAGGATTTCAGTACGACTCCTTTCGGTATCCAGATGGAGACTGATTTAACTACTGATTCTCCGAATGCTCTTTTCCTGTTTGTTCATTCACGCCAGACTTTGGTATTTAGTCCGCAGGGAATTCAAGTGGTTCAGTAAATCACTCCAAGTGAAAGTTTTTTTTTTTAAAATTATTTTTATATTGAAGATATTATAAAAATGACTTCTGTTCAAGAATCTGTTGGTGTAAGTCCCCCGAAAATGGACGGTTCAAATGTTCCTGATTTAATTCGTGTTGGAGCAATTCAAAGTAATATGGCTATGGATGTTTCTTCGGATGTGTTGGATCCGATTGTTTGTAATCAGACTAATTGTCGTTTTGTTTTAACTAACAAAGGTTATTTACATGATGGATCTCGTATTACTCTATCTGTGAAGGGTAATGCTTCAACTAGTTCTGGTGCTTTCTTTCCTCTTGGTCTGGGAGTCCATTCTTTAATTCGCCGAGCAACTCTGTCGATAGGTGGTAATACTATTTCTGAGATTGATGATTACAATCATTACAAGGCATTTGAGAGTATTTTCCTTTCAAGTGAAATCAATAAGGATCGGGAGGCATATATGTCGGGAAGACAGATGTCTCACGATTTCATATACAATTCAACTGCTGGTTCTCATTCGGACACTTCTGCGGAGGCATATGGTCTAGGAACAAATATTGAATACGATGGAGGCAATTTGGATTGTGATCCTGTTCTTGATATCAATCAGAAACCTGTATTTTCGGTAACTCTTTCAGAACTATTTCCTTTCCTCAAAGGAACAAATCTTCCACTTTTTGCTATGAAGCAGGAAATAGTAATTGATCTTGTATGGGAACCTCAGGTAGGTGGTCGTGTAAGTGTCAATTCCAATAACTCTAAGATTGGTTCGGCAATTGAGATTGATACTACTGAGGTAAAACTAGTAGCAGATTACATTTTCTATGATGGAGAACTAATGTCTCAACAGCTCCAGCAATATAATTCTCAACCGACTAATTTTGCTTACAATGATTACAGACTAACAAAGACAACTCTATCAGTAGCAGATGCTAAGAACTCGGTAAGAAATTTGGGAGGCGCAGGACGTATCGTCACCCGTGTAATGTCATTTATCAATGATGACAACAGATCTGAAAGATTTGTCTGTAATAAATATTCTGCTGTTGCTCCTGATAAGGATTATGCTTCGGGAACAAAAAAGAATGATACTCTTACTATGAATATCCGAATGAATGATTTCTTTGTTTTCCCGATTGATTTAAGTAATTCGGCAGTTCTCTTTGACAAGACTTCTCGGGCAATGGGTTCTCTTCCATTTGTAACTCGTCAAGAGTACTCTGGTGAAGGTGACACTATTACTTCGGCTTCTTGGGAACAAAATGCTCAGAATAGTTCAAGAGGTATTACTTCTAACTTTTTCTTTCAGGCATACAAACTTCCGACTGGTCGTGTTAATTCTCGGGGTCTTGAACTCACAACTAAACTTGATTCTCTACCTGCTCTTGCTACTGGAAAGAACTACACTCAGAGAACTTATGTTGAAATTGGAAAAGTTGCTGTTCTCAAGAATGGTTTCCTCACTGCTGGATTCAGTTAAGTAATGTAATTTGATTATCTTTTTTTATATTTGTTTTTATAAATGGCTCAACAACAAGTTCAAACCGAACCGTATGTGGATCTTAAATTATTAGAGTGTTCTAGACGGTCATCTGTTGAAGTTGGATCGGGTAATGATACTAATAATGCTATATTTATGAATAAGGTTGAGGAGGGATATATGTTAAATATTGGAGATAAAGTAAGTATTCATTCAGCAGTAGTTTCTGAGATTGGTGCTGGGGGAAATACTATTGAATTGAGAGGACAAAAAATAGGAAGAGTAGAATTAAATAATTTAACAAGAGTTGATACATATACAGAGAAGGATAGTTATTTAGATTCAGGTTATCAAGATGTTTTGAATACATATGATGCGAAAAGAATTGAGAAATATGATCATCAACCCGATTTATTGGATAATAAACTGTCAATGTCACTACAATATTATAAGGCAACAAACGGGGAGAATTGTTTTTCATTACCGAGAAGATTTGATAATAAAAATCCTTCAACAGCATATTCTGATGTGGATAGTTTTCATTCTGGGGCAACACTTCCTCAATTAAGGAATGGAAGATTTGTAGAGTCTGATTATTCAAGAGATAGGAATGCTTCTGCTCCATTTTCTAATGATTGGTTTGCTAATCTTGAATTGGTAAAAGTTAGACAAGATGGAACAAAATTCACATTATTTACAAGATTTGGAACTACTTGGTATAATGCTAATTCTACAAAGCCTTCTGAACCTTCGGCATTTGAATATAGGAATGGTAATGGGAGTATTGATCCTGCTGTTGCTCCTTATCTTCCATTTAGACAATTAAAAGAAGTAGAGATTCCAAGTGGGAGAAGATCAGCAGATTTTATAGCAGAGACTTTTACGAATTCACTTCAAAATGCTTCAGCATTAGAAAAATATTATCATTGGGGTTCAACACCGAGCAATCCAGCACCTGAAACTACGGATCAAAATCAAGGAGTCTTAGCAGCAACATATAAGACAGATACATTTAAACCTTTTAATTGTGCTAACTCTAATTTTAACTCTACAAATTATGGATCAGCAATGAGTTATTTATATCCAGCAACATTAAATCAATCACAATTGGATTGGATAAATTGTTTTGAGAACGTATGTTTTAAGAGACCTGATTTTGTTGAGTCTGGAAGATGGGATTGGGGAAATGGATATTTTTATGGTGGTGAAAATTACACTTATATTACGAAGGTCAGTAGTGACTTGAAAGCAGATAGAAAATCAATGAGAATAAGTATAAATCAAACTTATACAGATGAACACTGTAAGAAGCTTGCTAAATGGATAAAGACTCAGGAGTTGTATCCTGAATTTTGGGATTTTAGGAATGCTAGTTGTGTGAATGGTGAGATAAATCATGTTCAGACACAGATACTTGTTCCACAAGGTAATATATCTGTGGGAGCAACGGTAATAGATTTAGTAGGTGATCCATTAATTGTAGAGAAACCTCGTCATATAGAAAGTAGGGTTGTGACAATTGCGAATGGTTCTTTTACTCCGAATCCTTGTAAGATTCTTTCTTCTGAGGAATTGGGAGGAGGAATTCAAAGAATAACATTAGATGGAGCAACAAATGTTAATATTTTTGGCGAACCTCCTTTGACATTCACAATAACAGATGTATCTAAAAAATTAACATCAGATATTTCAAGATTTTTACATTTAGATATGGTTCAGGCATATGATGTAGCTAAAAAGACATCAGCACAGACAAGAAAAGAGTTTGGATCAGATATGAATGCTTCAAGTGCTTTTACTGATCAAAACTTAAAATTTAATATTGCTTCAGAACCGTTATTTGTGACATATATAAAAGAAGATGAAAATACATTTTATCAGAATCCAATATACAATATAAGGTCTGAGAAATTAAGTTATGGATTATTTTTGAAAGATGATGATGGAAATATTCAAGTGACAATGGAAGGTATTGGTGGAGGAGTTCCTGAGGAATATTATAATGCTTCGGGATTTTTTATTGGTGGTGAAGCAGCTGTTACGAATGGTTCATATGCTGATGAAAAATATAAAAGACATATAGGATATGATCCACATTTTTCGGCATATGGAAATGCTGCTATTGGTTTATATACACCTTCTGCTAGTGGTGTGAATGAGATAGAGCAGAATAGGTCAATAGGATTTGTAGATATGACAACTACGGGGCCTATATCTACTGGGGCTCCATTAACTGATGTAAATGAAAAATCAAAGGTAATAAATCAGGTATATTTAGGTTCATCAAATCCAAAATTAACTTATGATTCAACGAAGGATAGATTTGGATTTACAGAGTTTTATACTCCTGAATATTTGGGGAATAATGGAGCAGCAGGTGAAGCCACAGCTACGAATCCAATTGTTGATGGGAAAGCATTGGTATATAAAGTAAATAAAAGATTAAGAAGGCAGAATTTTTGTCCTGGAATGGGTCCTTATTCTCAAAATGCTTCAATACAAACATATGGTTCAGATGGAAAAAAGACATTAACAGAATTATCAGTTGATTTACCGAATCGTAATATTTATCCTTTTTCAGTAATGGATTGTCAGAGTGGTATTTCAATAGAGAGTTTTGGGATAACTGATGAGAATACTTGGAATAATTCATTATTAGGAATATTGGGATTTACATACGATCAATTACAGAGTCCTGTATCAGCAAGTAATACAACACAATCAAGAGTAAATACAGGAAACATACAACAGTTAAATAAGGTGACAACTCAGGCAGAAATAAAAGCACAAGATGTTTTATTGTATAATCAAAATATATGGGGAGCAACAATGTATCATCCGAATGTAATTACATCTTGTGTATTAACACAGCATAACGCGAGTGCTTCTAAGGTGAAGTATTTTCAATGGACTGATCCAATAGTTGTAGATACTGGTTCATTGACAGTGACAGCACAGGGGGTCCCGAGAAAAATGTTAAGTCCATTTTTTACAATAAGAAGTGATTTAATAGATCAGACACCTTACATGGGTGGTCCCGATTCTGGTGAGAGATTACCTGTTATGGGACACGTCAATAAATCAACTGATTCAGGAGATTTTTTTGTAGGAGGAGATGATTCAATACAATTTACGATAACAAGACAAAAACCTCTCAGTACGATAACAACAGCAATTACTGATCCTGATGGAAGGTTTAGTAGAGTAGATGATAATTCAGCAATAATATATAAGATACAGAGACAAAATCAATTACCGATAAATCTAGTAGCTTCATTGTTTCCGAATGGTATGTAAATATTTTGAAATGATATGTTTTTTAATTTTATATTTGTTTAAATAAATGGTTCATCAAGAAATAATTGAAAGTATATCAGAATTAATTCTTGAGTTAGAAATAATCCAAAATGAAATCATTTGTATCCGAGATGAAGAAGAAAAGTTAAAGAAAAAATCAAAATGTGATGATATCATTTATAATGTTTTGAAATATATAAAATGGAAGTAATGTCAAAAACAGATGTGATACAAATATTAAAAATATTAAAACAAAGAAATAAAAAAGATCTCATAACGAAGATTAGAATAGTATTTGAGGATTTACTTGATGAAGACTACGTCCCACCGAGAAAAAAAATAAAGAGAGAAGAATACAGTGATTCTGAGGGTTCTGCTGAGGAGGAGGAGGAATATATATGGGAGATGGATGAGTATGGGCTTATGTCTTTGATTTAACCTTTTTTCTAGGAGCAATATAACATACTTCATCAAAATCAATTAAACCGAGTCTAACTAGAGCCAATAAGGATAATTGGAAATAGCAGTGAGACATAGAGTCAATCTTTTTACCTTTTAGTTTTTTTTTGTAATGTAATTCACAATAATTTTTAGTATAATGTATGAGTTCTTTTATATTTTTTTTATCTTCTCTCATAGAGTTCAAGATAAATGTATTTGCTTCATTTAAATATTCTTCCACTGTTCTTCTACCGAGAGGTAGAGAGGAGATAAATTTGTCGTTCCAGAAAAGGACAAGAGAACCTTCTTTTCCTTGAATAATCATTTTCTATGTGTGAGATCTTTTTTGTATTTTCAAATTTATAAATATAGTATGAAAAAATTATTTATG
>VMHT01011138.1_pt1 | contig 15365 bp, 6 predicted proteins | sample 4693611 | NCBI WGS metagenome assembly VMHT01 (sample SAMN12280063, study PRJNA550983) | marine metagenome | isolation source: seawater sampled from same location over 5 years 0.02-0.2 micron viral filtrate | place: USA: collected off the coast of southern California halfway between the port... ... | reverse complement strand
GTAAGGCTATGTATGATCCTTCAAACGCAACAAATTTTGAATTACATGCCGCTGAGGAAAGTGAGTTAGTTTATAAAATATTAAAGTTTGCTGGTTTAGCTATGAAAAGAGATGATATCGCAAAAGGAGGCCAAGGGTTAGAGCAGTTACAAACACAACAAGAAAAACAATAAATAAATGGGATTATTAGATAATATAACTGCAGAAGAATACTACTCAGATGGAATTGGTCATGGTAATTATCAATTTACAAGTTTAACGGATATTATAAATCAATTTATTGTAATTTACGTTGGTGAAGACAAGATAATATCTAAAATTAAAAGAACTGATGTTGCTTTTCACGCGCAAAGAGCGTTGGCAGAGCTATCTTTTGATACGTTTAAATCTTGCAAGGCACATGAAATTACAGTTCCAGCATCTTTACAAATGGTACTACCAATTGATTATGTAAATTATGTTAAGCTTTCCTGGGTTGATGGAGCTGGTATTAAACATGTTTTATATCCAGAAAATAAATCTTCAAATCCATCGTTTACTCCTTACCAAAATGATGACGGAGATTATATAATAAGTCCAATAGCAACACTTACCAATGGTTCCAACGTAGTGGTATTAGATGGTGATTATAGTAATATTTTAGTTCATGGAATGAGACTTGATGGTTTAAACTTACCAACACAAAGTTTTATACATGGCATAACAACAACAGCTGGTATAACTTCTGTTACTTTATTTAATAAAAATGGAACAACAGTAAAAAATGCTACAGCCACTACAGATGAGCATATTGAAATAACTCGTTTAAACTTTTTAGGTAAAGATAGAAGACCTAGTGGGCAGGAGTTAATAGAAACTACAATTTTAACTACTGGAAATCCTTTGGATACGACTATACAAGTGGCTAGCACAGCTGGCATCAAAAAAGGAATGTTTATAAATCACCACGCTTTTTCTAATGATAACAACGTAGATGGTGGACAAGGAGCGATTAGAGTTACAGCTGTAGGTACATCTACTATAGCGTTATCACACCCAGCGAATCCAGATAATAATGATATTGTAACTGTTGGCGAACCTGTTAGTTTTTTATCTGATCATGAAGACTCTCAAGCTTGGAGCAATTATAAATCTGGAACACCATCAGAAAACCAAGATGATTATCAAGACGATACTTATTGGAAAATGAATGGTAATAGATATGGATTAGATCCTCAACGCGCCCAAGCAAACGGTTCTTTTTATATAGATTGTAATTCAGGAAAAATACATTTTAGCTCTAATATTAGTGGAAAAACTGTGATCTTAGATTATATAAGCGATAGTCTTGGCACTGATGGGGAGATGCAAGTTCATAAGTTTGCAGAAGAAGCCATGTATAAATGGATTGCTCACGCGGTTTTAGCTGGTAGAGCAAACGTTCCAGAATATCAAGTAAATAGATTTAAAAAAGAAAGATTTGCAGCTATAAGAACTGCAAAGTTAAGACTTTCTAATATTAAGCTAGAAGAAATTACTCAAATTTTAAGAGGTAAATCGAAACAAATAAAACACTAGTACATGCCAGATATTAAGCATAATTTTACGGGTGGTAAAATGAATAAGGATCTCGACGAGAGACTTGTTCCAAACGGAGAATATAGAGACGCTATGAATATACAAGTGCAGACCTCAGAGGGATCTCAGGTTGGTACTATTCAAAATATATTGGGTAATAACATTGGATGTAACTATCCTTCTTACACGACAAACCCAATAATAGACGGATCAAAAACTGTTGGCTCTATATCTGATGAAAAAAACGACTACTTATACTGGCTAATTGCTGGAGCTGCGTCTGATAGCTCTTGCGTAAGTCTAAGTGTGGGTATGGAGTGTAGTTTGAAAGACATGATAATGCGAACTAGTGTTTCTGCTTCTCACATGAATAATTGTCAACCTGTCTTTGTAGATAAGTATGGTTGGTGTGTAGGTGTAATTCCTTTAACAGGTTTCCAGCAAACAATTGCTATTGATCCCGCGTTAATATCAAACGTTACAGCTGGTATGAGCTTAACTGGCTACAATAACGGCGTTGAAGAGTTTTCAACAGTAGTTACTAACGTTGGACTGTCAACTTCTATTCCAGCTTTAAGTTATTATCAAGGATCAGATCTCACTTATGGTGTTTCTTCATCAACCAGTTTCACACACGTAGGGCTTAGAACTTTCTGGAGTCTAGCTTGTACTGGTGGCCCTGCCCAACCGTACTTTAACGACTTCACTCCTTGTACTAATTATAGTGGTAACCAACTAAACCTCCCTCCAAATGGATCAACTCAAATATTTTTACCGGCAATCAACCAAGATGTAGCTGTTGGATCATTAGTTAGTTCACCATCTCCACCCTATTTATTTATGGGGGATGCAATAACTGATATTAATTACGGCCAAATTTGTAACCAGCCAATGGGAGGATGTAGCCCTATGTACATATTAACAATTGATGTAGCTCAGCCTTATTTAACTCCAACGGCAAGTACTGGTAATGTTTATCCTAATGCTGATAATGAAGATCCTTTTGTGCACTTTAATCTTGACATAATGAAGCAACCAGGCCCTATATACACGCCTAACGACACTATACATATGCTTCCTGGTGCTTTTGGTTCCTTAAGCGATATATACAACTTACTTTGGGATGCATCGGGTAATCTAACTGGAGCTCAACTAGAAATTAACCCAAATTACGGTGGGGGTTCAAATTTTCCAGTAAAAACGTGTATTGACCCATATTCTGTTAACAACGTGGCGGATGGGTTTGATTTATCTACTGGTTCGTATGATAGTTTTTTTAGCCTTATAAATTGTGATACGCTTTTACCTCAAGATGCTTTAAATCTGAACCCTCAAAACCGCGCTATTACTCTAACTGTTTTGAACAGCCCTGGAGTAGAGGTGGTATTTTTAAGAGATACCGTTAACACAAACTTTGTAGACACACTTTGCTTTGAATCTGAAAGAGTTTTAAATTTTGAACATAATAAACTTATAACTGCAATTAATATTGTTGATGACATGTTGTTTTGGACCGATGGTTATCACGATAGTGGTAATAAACTACAAGGAACAGAACCTAAAAAAATAAATATATCACGAAGTATACAAGGAACAAATTTCCTTGGCGAAACACATACTAACCTTTATGTTGATGACGTAGATAGAGGTCCTGTACGTGAAGAGCACGTTACAGTCGTGCGTAAAGCACCATTAGCTCCTCCAACCTTGGAAATGACTAGCCAAGTAAGAGAGGGTATACTAGGTGGATCAGATGTTTTGTTGTCTAACAGTACTGTTACATTTGACAACAAACAAGAGGGTGATTCCGTTTGGGTTGTTATAGACTCTATTAATAATATACATCCTAACTTTGAAGTTGGGGATGTTTTACTTGTTCAAGATGTTGAACCTGGCGTTGATTATACTTTACCTAGTAACTGGCATTTAAGATTAGAAATAATAAAGAAACAGCCTGGTCCTTTTCTTGGTTACAACAACGTTGTAAACGCAACGGTTGATCAAACCGCGTATTTAGTTAGAATATTAACAATAGCTGATGAATCAAAATTAAACGAATTATCTTGGTACGCTACGTTAGAAGAGGGTGATAGTTTATTTGAGCGTAAATTTCCAAGATTTGCATATAGATATAAATACGTAGATAACGAATATTCTTCGTTTGGACCTTTTTCTGAAGTGGCTTTTATTCCAGGTAATTTTAATTACGCTCCAATTGAAGCTTACAATATAGGAATGACAAATAAAGTAAAGTCTTTAATTATTAAAGATTTTGTTAATATTGATACTCCTAAAGATGTTGTACAAGTGGATATTCTTTATAAAAACGAAACTTCTCCTACTGTTTATTTGTTAGACAGTATATCTCCTCATGACTCAAATGACCATTGGAATAGCTCTTCTTACAAAGTTTCTACTGAAAGTGTTTTTGGAGCATTGCCTACATCTCAAACTTTACGATCTTGGGATAATGTTCCTAAAAAAGCTAGAACACAAGAGATTACGGGCAATAGACTTGTTTACGGTAATTATTTACAAGGTTATGATGTAAAGCAATACCAAAACAGTTCTGAATTATTAACACCAAATATTACAACATCTTTAGCGAGTAGAATTATTGATAGCGTTGATTATACTGGAAGAAAATCCATAAAATCACTTAGAACTTATGACGTTGGTGTGGTCTGGGGTGATAAATATGGTAGAGAAACCCCTGTTATAACGTCAGTAGGTAGTTCTTTGACGGTACCTAAATCTAAGTCTTTAGACAGTAGTTATTTAGTAGCAGATATAGGGGCGTCTCCTCATTGGGCTGATTATTATAGGTTTTATGTTAAAGAAACTTCTAACGAGTATTACAACTTACCTGTTGATAGGGTTTACGATGCTGAAGATGGTAATATATGGGTATCATTCCCCTCCGTAGATAGAAATAAAGTAGATGAAGATACTTATATTACTTTAAAGAAAGGTATCGATAGCAACGAGTTAATCTTAGAAGATGCTAGATATAAAATAGTTGCAATAGAAAACGAAGCACCTGAGTATATAAAAACTACTTACGAGAGGCTAGCTAGATCAAATACTGATAGCTCCCGAGTTGCTCACTCTTGTAACATGTATGGTGGTAGTAACGGTACGCCATGTAATTTTATTGTTACAGGAACAAATGGTCCTGAGGTAGGTAGAAAAGGTTTTAGTTTAAACAAAGTCAGGTGGAGCGGAAACTACTCAACAACATCACCAAACTTTCAAATGGGTTTAACTTCGCCTGTTGTTCTTTGGCAAGAGGTAAAAGAAAACTCAGGTAGCTCTACTACAGACGAGCTTTACGTAAGTTTCTCTAAAGAAACACCCTCAACAGTAAATCCTGGAGAAACTGAAATTGACAACAGTGCTAAGTATAAGGTTGTAAGTGTTGAGGACATTACTGACGATGCTACTGGAGTTGCGTTTTACTACATAAAATTAAAAATTCCAATATTAGCAACAGATTCTTGGGTATATGGTAACGGAACTATGTTTGGGGATAATATACATCAGCATTTCTGGAAAAAAACAATAAGAAATAAACCAGAGTTTGATGGTAGATTTTTTGTTAAGATATTAAACGACGGCACAAGTATTAATAATTTAGCAAACAAGGTTGGAACTATTAATAACTGGAGAATTGACGCTAGCTTAGCCCTTTACAGTTTTGATGACGTTCGCATGGTTGATACTTTTGGCGAGGGTTATGACTATGCGGATAGTGTTTTAGGTACGTCAAATTCAACTAGAACCAAGAATAATTGGACCACACTTCTAAAATTTGGTGGCAGTAGCACTAAGTCTGGGTGGTTTATAGATGGTGCTTCTTTTGCTAGTAAGCAGGGTGGTGATCCATACGATGATACTGGAAATTACAGTAACTTACAAACTGCTTTTTCGCACCCAATAAGCGGAGCATTTAGCTCGTGCGATACGAGTAGTAATTATAATCAAAGCCTTAGTGCGTGGTGTGGATATATTGCTGGAACTGTAACTTTTGATGTGAGTGACGCTTCTGCGGTCGCACAGTGGTTGGGTGTAGGTAGCTTTAACACTAATGTTGGAACCGGCGCGAGTAATGGTTTAATTGGCATGAAAGGTGTACACGAAACCGCTAGTGCTAAATACTTTGATTTGGCACACTCAAAAATAGGACCAACAGGATATACAGGCAAAACTACTAACTATAATTTAAACTGGAAAGAAGCGGCTGCTGAAGAAACGATTGTAGGTAACTTAAAATCAGGTAAAAGATTTAAGTTTGCAAACGAAGGGGTTGTATATAAAATATTAAACGTACAAAAATTTAGATTATTTAATTTCCACGGTAAAAAAACAGCTTCCCCAGCTAGCATTGGTGATAGTGGTGGGATTTGTGATACTTTTTGGAATACAAAACAAGATGATCAAGTTGCAGCAATGGGTGATTCAAGAAACCGTAGAGTTACCTATAGAATTCAATATGAAGTTGATGCAGTATCATCTCCTGACGGCACGTGTACAGATCCAAATAATCCATTTACTGGCTGCCCAAAACTTAGCGAAAACGCAGTATATAGCGGTATTAATTCACTATCAGCCGAGCGATTACATTTTATAGATGAATTTAGAGTTGATGGTGAAAATCCAATTAGTAGTAATCCTGCTATTTTTGAAACTGAACCTAAAGAAGATGTTGATTTAGATTTGTATTACGAAGCTAGTTCTAGTTTAGTTACGTTTCCAATAACAGAAGAAAATAAACTTTCGTATATACCTATAGGAGCAACAATAATACCACCAGCAACAAGTAGCTCAGGAAGTACTTTTCCTGAAGGAGTGTTTGTTACGGGCTGGAACTATATAGACCCTGCATTAACAACAAGTTACACGATAAATCTTTCTTTTGCACTTACCAATGCTGAATTTGAGTTTCTAGCTGAACAACCATACTTAGTTTTAGAAAAAGATAATGGAGAGATAATACAAGCAGAGATTACAGGTTTTGAAGCAGCTGGTACTAGTGTTGTTGGAATAACAATTAACCCGATAAGTAGAATTGGATTAAACTGGTTTAATTGCTGGTCATTTAACAATGGTGTTGAATCAAATAGAGTTGGAGATACTTTTAACAAACCGTTTCTTACTAATGGCGCAACAGTATCAACTACTACTGAAGAAAAATTTAAAGAAGAGCATCGTAAATACGGTTTAATATATTCTGGTTTATACAACTCTAATAGCGGTATAAATAGTTTAAATGAATTTATTCAAGCAGAAAAAATAACTAAAGATATAAATCCTACATATGGTAGTATCCAAAAGCTACACAGTGGGTGGGGTCAAGGTGGTGATTTAGTAGCTCTTTGTGAAGATAGAGTTTTAAAAATACTAGCCAATAAAGATGCGTTATTTAACGCTGATGGCGATTCAAATATAACATCATCAAATAACGTTTTAGGTCAAGCCATACCTTATTCTGGAGAATTTGGAATATCTAAAAATCCAGAATCGTTTGCATCGGATGCTTATAGAGCATATTTTACCGATAAAGTGAGAGGTACTGTTATGAGATTATCAATGGATGGATTAACACCTATATCCGAACATGGTATGAAGGATTGGTTTAGAGACAATTTAAAACTTAACAATGATTTGATTGGAAGTTATGACGACCGACAAGATGAATACAATATAACTCTTTCGTCAACAACCGATAGCTCACTACCTTCAATATTAACATCTAGAACAGTTTCGTTTAGCGAGCGAGTAAAAGGCTGGGTAAGTTTCAAATCGTTTGTTCCTGAAAACGGTATAAGCTGTGCTAATAATTATCACACCTTTAAGGGTGGTTACCTATACAAGCATCACGATGAAACAGTAGATAGAAATACTTTTTATCCAACCTCTAGTACTACTGGAGACTATGTGAACTCAAGTTTTACAGTTTTAATTAATGAAGCACCAGGAACCGTAAAAACATTCCACACTTTAAATTATGAAGGCTCACAATCTAAAATAGATCAACTTGTATCTCAATCCACAAATACAATTGGAACTTACGACACATTTATGCCTGGAACAAACGTTGTTGATTTAACTATTAACAGTGGTGAATATTATAATTTAGACGGACATGATGGTTGGTATGTTCAAAGCATTAAAACAGATTTAGAAGAAGGTAGTTTAAATGAATTTATAGAAAAAGAAGGAAAATGGTTTAACTACATAAAGGGTATTCCAGGAGATATTACTGATGGCGCTAATATTAGTGGTTTTAACAATTACAACGTTTCTTTTCAAGGATTAGGTAGATTAGCGGGAAGTGCTGCGGTAAGTAGTATTTATGGATGTACGGACTCCACTACTACTGATTCTACAACTTCACCTATTTACACTTATCCAAATTCTACTAATTATAATTCAGCAGCCACTATAGACAATGGAAGTTGTATCTCTACAGTCGTGGGTTGTACAGATCCAGGTGCCGATGCTAATTACGATCCACTTGCAACGTGGGATATTTGGACAAACACTGGTGTTTTGTACCCTAACGCTTGTCAATATAACGGATGCACAGATCCTTTAGCAACTAATCACGATGCTAATGCAAATTACAATGATGGTACTTGTAATTACCCTGTGATTGGTTGTATGGACACCTCTACTTTTATACATCTTGGTGATGTATATGATGTATTCACTAATTCTCACATTTCATTCACCACTCCTTGCGATGGCGTTAACGATCTACTACAACCGTGCGTACCAGATGCTGGTGGATTTATGCAGACTATCACCTCTAACCCGCTTGGGTGTTGTTGTAACCCTACGATTGTGGGATGTACCGATCCTACTGCTGATAACTATGATGCCTCGGCAAATACAATGGATTACTCGTGTGTATACACGATTCCAGGATGCACGACAAGTACGGCTTGTGAGTATGATGCTGCAGCAACTGTAGATGATGGTTCTTGTACTTGGTGTGATGATCCTTTAGGAAATAACTACGATGGGTTAGGAGTAGCTACTTGTAGTACTGGATGTGTATATTGTCAGACTCCTATTAACTTTCAACTAACTGGAAACGTTTCGACTAGTGAAATAGAAGTTTCTTGGCAAGAGTCTATTATAGATGTCCCGGTGTTTGTATATAAAATTCGATATAGATTAACTGGAAGTTCGGATCCTTGGACTACGGAAAACGCAGGTAATGGTGGTACTAATGGTAATACAATGAATTACGGTATTGCAAATTTATTGGAAGGCACTTCTTATGATATTCAATTAAAAGCAGTGTGTGTGAGTGGTCAATCTCCTCTCAACCCAACGCACAACACGGCTACAGCTTGGAGCGCTGTTACTTTAACACAATCTACAAACGTAACCCCTGTACCTGGTTGTACAGATGAGTTTGGACTTAATGGTCCTGGTAATTGGGTTTGTAACTTTAATCCCCTTGCAAATGTTGATGATGGTAGTTGTGAGTACAGCTCTTGTACTGGTTGTACGGACTCAACTTTTCTAGAATTTTGTGACACGTGTTGGGATAGTACTGGTGGTGGTAATGGCCTTGGAATTGCTGTAACCGATGGTTCTGGTGGTGCTTGGCTTGGAGACAATGGTTCTTGCTCAACTCTAATTGTTTATGGTTGTATGGATGCTACAATGTTTAATTATGATCCTAATGCAAATATAAACCAAGTGTCTGCACTTGATACAAGTGATCCTTGTATCCCAGTTGTTCTTGGATGTATGGATAATGTAACTTTAACTCAAGACGGTAGTACTAACACGCCAAACACACTTGGTTTAGCTTTAGCGGCAACAAACTACTCAGGCCCTGGTGTTGATCCTGCCTTGGTTCCGGGTGTGACCGAAGCAAATACTGAGGATGGTTCTTGTAATTATATTATGCCAACTTTTTCACACTGGCAAGGTGCTGCTGATGGTGATTTTGGTTATTACGCTCCAGTTCCTCCACCTCCAATATGGGCAGGAACCGGATCTGCAGATGGGTATTCCGTTTTAAAAGCAACTTGGAATATTGCGGGTGTACCTCAGTTTACAAATGGATTGTCTGGATCTACATTTTTTGGAGGAGAAATAGTAAGCAACCCTAATCAAGAATTTTGGCATAGGGATGGTGTTGCATCAGCACTCCATTATGAGGTTAATAGTGTCAAAACCTTTTTCCCAACGCCACAAACTGTTAATTTTGGAGATTCTAATAGTTTCAATTACATAAACAGTGTTTGGGGGAAGGTTACTTGGGATGAGCCACTGCACAATGGAGATTGGGTGCAAGGTGCAAGATTTAAATGGGATTCAACATACACGGGGATTGTTGGTACGAACTACTACCCTGCTCATGAAACTTTTCTTGTTGAAAACATGCCTGGTTGTATAGATCCTACAATGTGTAATTATGACCCTCTCGATCCTCAAGCAACCTTCTCCAATAATAGTATACAAGATCCTTGGAATCTTGCAACACCTTTCTCATGTGTTCCTGGTGTTGGTTGCTTTAATTCCAATTTTGACAATTATGATAATAGTTTGACGTGCGGAGACCCTGCGCATTGCTTTAACTGTGGTACAGATCCTCTTATAGCTACCACCGCAACTATTCACAATGTAACTTCAACTATAAAGCGAGTAACTTGGGATGATGCGGCAGAAACAAGTTATGCAAACCCAAACATCCATTTCGTGAGTCCTAGTTATCACTTTGGGCTTGCAGGAGAAATAAGTTCAAATACAAAGGCTTATACAATACAATTTAGGTACAAGCTAAGTGGTGGGTCTTATACTGCTTATGCGCCATACATAACTACTGGTGGAAATATGTGGGGCGGTCCAGTTGTTGGTTGCTCCAAAAGTGCTAGTGGTGTTCAGCAAAATATAAACAGCATACCTCCTGCTGGTGGGTTTTATATAAGAGATTGGTATACTGGGGTTGCAAATTCTACTGGGGCTTATAGCTCAGGAACTACGTGGCAGTTCAAAATAAGAAACGAATGTAACGCTGATTCTGGCTGTACTTTTGGGCCTTATGTAGAAACACAAGAATTGATTATACCATAAATAAAATATAACTCATGGCATTACAAAACGCAACATTAACCTTCACTTATCCAGTAAACGCAAGTTTACAAACTGGAGATATAGTATATTATTCTACTATTAGTAGTAGTGGTGGATTTACAACTGTTTTACCCTCAAATACTATGCTATTTGGAACTGTTTCTGCTATATCTAATGATGGTCTTAGTATAGATGTTATTTACGAAGATACTACCGCATCTCCACCGGGAATTAATGATTATATTTCATTTGCAAAAGATAAGCAAATTAACTCTTCTAGCTTAGTAGGGTATTATGCAGAAGCTAAATTTATAAACAATTCAAAAGAAGAAGCAGAGTTATTTTCAGTTGGTTCAGAAGTTACAGAAAGTAGTAGATAATAAAATAAACAAATGGCAAGAACATTTTACAATCCATACGAAAGAGATCCTGTTAGCACTGGCTCAAACTCTAATGATCAACCTAAGGTTATAAGAAGCCTTGAAATTGACTTATCAGATATTAAAGCCGCAGCTACTATTAGATCTTTTACTATACGTGGGGAAAATGAAGCTGTATTTAGTTTAGAAGTAAAAAACGAAAGTGGCTTTTATTACAATTTTACTACAAAGGAATTCAGAGCAAATAAAAGTAGACTAGACAATAAAGTAATAACAAATGGTTATTACACAGGTGCTATTACATTTCCTACCGTTACAGGTGATTATCAATATGATATCTACTTGTGGGCGGAGACAAACACTGTTCACACAAATTATAATGAAGTAAGATTTGAAGATGGCTCTATAGATCTTAATAGTTCCACTGGATCTAATTCTTTTTTATTACAAAAAGTTGTGTATCAGTATGTAGATTCAACGTTAACACTACAAGGTTATTCACCAAACGGAACTGTTTTAGGAGTGATGGGGACTGATACTGTTTCTGTTGCTAGACGTGGAAGTAAAACAAAAACAGCTTTTTCTTTTATAGCTACCGCTGGTGCCACTGCCGCTTATAGAATTTTAAGACAGCCAGTGGCAGATGATATCTTGTCTTTTGTTGAGCCTGTTATTGGATCCGCTCCAATTGATTTACCAGGAGAAAATATATATCCAGCTGTTAGCAACACAGATACTGTAAATGGCGTTGTTTCTAGTGGTGGTAGTGCTCCTTATACTGTAACTATGGACGCTGCCGTTGCGTCTAAAATAACAGTGGGTGATAGAATAACTGGTAACGTAGCTTTAAACGCTGCCACGGTAACCGTTGTAGCGCTTACTGGTACTCACACTTTTACAATGTCAGAAGATATAGCTATAGCAGATGGAATAACATTGAGTTTTAGTAATAGAATGAATTATAGTTGGCCTATTAACAACTACGCAAACGTACTTAAAGAAGACATGCTTTTAGTACCAACAACTAATGTTACGGATAACACACTTGTAGGTGTTTATGAAGACTCTATAACTATATTCCCTAACACTGAAAATGAAGAAAAAATAATAAAAAGCCAGGTTCCAGCGTTGAGTACCTTAGCTCAAAAACCAACTATAGTAAATGGATTAGTTACAGTTCAAGCTGGTCAAATTGTTTTTGACAAACAGCAAGTTTTAGCTTTAGCTAGTGATACTATAAAAATAGGTGGTTATGGAGAGCAAAATGTTTTAGATATGTATGGGTATGAAATTATATTAAGTGACCTAGCCATTACACTAACAGCTCCAACAACAACTACCACTGAGGCTACCAGTGCTCATGCAACAATAGCAGTTGCGGATAGAGAGGGTATTATTAATAATGTTTCAACTGTTAGTGGTATAGGAATAAATCCTGCTGTTGCGGATCCAACGCTGACAACTGGAGGCGGTTTAGATGGTGCTGGCGATTGGGTTATGAGCGCTGTTCAAACTTTAGAAAACGGTATTACCTTGACAGTGGGAAATACTGGTAGAATAGCAACTATAACTGGTAATATAGAGATTTTAAAAGCAGGTACTTCAGATCAAACAATAAGATTTGACATTGAAAAGTTGCTTTCCACGTTAGCTCCAGAGTAAAAAAACAAGCAAAACTGTGACTATTATAGATATAAATTAAATTAAATTATGTCTAAAAATGAAGTTTCTAAAAACTCAAGAGATAAAATATTAGCATTTGAAAATGCTTTAATAGATATCGCTGATGGAGTTAACGTAGAAGGAGATGGAGAACACATCGTTACAGATAGTAAAATAGCACCAATAAAACATTCGTTTGCTGATGGTGTTTATATCAGACAAATGGATATGGCAAAAGATACCATTGTGGTTGGAGCAATACATAAACACTTACATGTTTGGTTTCTATTAACTGGTAACATTACAGTAGCAACTGAAGATACAACAGAAGATTATATAGCTCCATGTTATGTTGTTTCAACGCCTGGAGTTAAAAGAGTTATACTTGCAAATGAAGATTCAATATTTGTAAATATACATAAAAATCCTTCTAACACTCAAGATATTGATGAGTTAGAAAAAGAAATAGTAGCTTTAAATTATGAAGAGTATGAAGAATATATTAATAAAAATAAATAGATTATGGCATTTATAGCGACAGCGGCAATTATTGGTGGTAGTATAGCCTTGGCTGGTGGCGCTGCTAAACTTGGTATGTCTTTATCTGGGCGTAAAAAAAGAATAGCAGAGCAAGACGCAGCTAGAGAACAGATGGAAGATCGTATGACAGAATACGAAAATCTAGACACTAGTAATTTAATGGCTAATGTTCAGAACCAGTTTACCAACATGGAAAACACATATGAAGATATGACTGTTAACCAACAACAAGCTCAGTTTGAAGCTCAACAAGGAGCTCAACAAAGAGCTAATATTATGTCTAATATGGCTGGTGCTGCCGGAGGATCTGGTATAGCTGCATTAGCACAAGCTATGGCAAATCAAGGTCAGTTAGCAACCCAAAGAGCTAGCGCGAGTATTGGTATGCAAGAAGCACAAATACAAAAATTAAGAGCTGGAGAAGCTAGTAGATTACAAACGCAAGAAAGGCGAGGTGAGGTATACGCGCAGGGACAAAGATTACAAGGAGCTGAAACAGCAAGAGGGTTAGAATATAGTAAAACAGGTACTTTGCTTGGTATGTCACAACAAAGACTTGGAGCTGCAAATCAAGCTAGAGCACAAGCTAAAGCTCAGCAAATGAGTGCGGTTGGTGATATTGCTAGCGCTGGATCTCAATTAGCAGGTGCTATGGGTAGTATGGGTGGTGGAGCAGTGCCAGCCCCAGATACAGTCCCCATGACTTATAGTGAACAGTTAAACCAAGGTATGGCTAATAGACAGTCACAGTTTCAAATGATGCAAGAAAACGCACCAAATACAAACGTTAATATAGGCAAACAAAAAGTGTTTGATGAAGCGTTGGGAATGTTTGTTTGGAGGTAATAAAGATTAAAATATAAAACATGGCAAAATATACAAGCGATACAAATTTAATACGAGGTGCTGCTACAGCATATAAAAACTACGACAACATGCCTGGTATGTATGCTGGTTTAGATAAAATTACTGAAGCTGGTATGGGTATGGTAGATACGGCTGTAAAAGATTTTGAAGCTGAAAAGAAAAAACAAGAAGAAGAAGCTAAAGCAGCTAAAGCCAAGCAAGATGCAATTGAAAAATCGTGGAACGATTCTGCTGACCAAGTTCTTTTAAACGCAGGTACTTTAGGTGATACTTTATACAGTTCTACTAGTGATGAAATGAGGCAACTTAAAAAACTATACTTAGAGGGTGTAAATGAAAAAGATGATAAAAAAAGATTAGAGGCTATGAGAGGTTTGCAATCTCACTCTACATGGATTCAAGATCACAAGCAGATGAATTTAGATTATGCTGCCGCTAAAAAAGATGGTAAACTATCTAATTGGTATAAATCAGAGGCTGGCTCAGAAGAGGCTCATACCGTAGATCAAATAATGGGACAAAAGTTTACTAAAACTAGTAGAGGAGAAGATGGTGATATTATGTTTCACATAAAAGATTCAAATGGTAAAGAAAAGTTAGTACCATCTAAAGAGTATAATAACATGATTATGCCAAAGAATTTTACTATTACAGCTAATACCGAAAAGCTTCAAGCTAGCGTAAATAAATCTGAAATTCTTGACGAAGATATTGTTAGGCAATCTATAAATAATAGTTTACCTAATAGTGAAAGAGATTTTTTAGCAGCCATGCACGACGATGTTAGTGGTAAGAATTTAAAAACAATGCTTGATACGTCTAAAACTTTAGATCAAGAAATACTAGGCTCTATTGATCCTAAAGCTTGGGATGCCGATACTGATGGTGTGTTGGACCCAGAAGAAAAAACAAACTTCATAGATGCTGTTACAAATCCAAAAAATGATTTTTTTGATTTAGAAACTTCTAAACAAATAATGGCTGACCAAATATTTAACGGTGTAACAAACAGGCACGCAAAACATTGGCAAAAGAAAAACGATAAAAACAAAAACAAAAGAGAAGGCTTAACTTTATCTTATGGATTTAAAACTTGGGGTCAAATGCAAAATCAATACGATCAGATAAGCGCTGGGCAGGATATTATAAAAGGTTTAGATGGTACTATTTGGAATAAACAAGAAAATGGTACTTATAAACTTAGCGGTGGTGAGGATATAAGAACTCCAAACCAACTTAAAGATCACTTTGAGCTAGGTC
>VMHT01008538.1_pt1 | contig 15368 bp, 17 predicted proteins | sample 4693611 | NCBI WGS metagenome assembly VMHT01 (sample SAMN12280063, study PRJNA550983) | marine metagenome | isolation source: seawater sampled from same location over 5 years 0.02-0.2 micron viral filtrate | place: USA: collected off the coast of southern California halfway between the port... ... | reverse complement strand
ATAATTGCACCAAACATTCCGTCAAATTTTGGTATGTGTTTGTTATAATTATATTCGCCAAATATCCATGTTAATAAAGAAAACAAGGACCCATAGTTTTCAAAAAAAGCTGTTAATGAGTATGCATAAATATAAGCAGGAACAGCAAATGATAATATTAGTGCCCATTTAAAAAAATTTACTCCCCAAAAATTATAAAATGACACGAAGTATGCAGAGAGTACGCCAAAAATAAAAGTTAAGGATAAAACCCCAGCTAAAATTATTGTAGAATTTATTATATAATCTTTTAAAAATGTTGTTTTTAGAAGTTCCATATACTCACTAGTAGAACTAAAATAACTAGAAAAGACAGTAAGTATTGGAACTGCAACAAATAAAGATACCGCGAATGAACTTATATACCAAAAATTTGGACTTTTATTAAACATTTGTAAGGGTTTAAGTCTTGAGAACAAAAACGTCAAATATTTATTTGCCTTTAAATAATGAGGAAACAATACTTTTTATCTCTTGAATTTTTATTTCTGACAAATTTCTATTAGATATTTTTCTCTGCATTTTCTTAGCTTCATTCATACAAGGCGAGCATCCAGTTTTCAAACTGTTCAAATTTATATTTTTTTTTAATGTTCGCCTCATATTTTTAACTAACGACTTAGGGACTTATTTCCAACCTGCGCCTGTCATTGCTGCAAGAGCGTCGGCTTGTAATTTTCCATAGTTAACTACTTTAGTTTTAAGATCTTGTTTAAAATCTAATCCCATATTAACTACTAATGGATGCGGTGAAACACCTGCAATCATTGGATACTCAAAAGTATTATTTACTATGTGGTTTTGTGCTTCTTTACTTAGTAAAAATTCTACTAATTTTATCGCATTAGCCTTATTTGGTGCTCCTTTAACAAGTCCTGCACCACTAATGTTCATATGAGTTCCTCTGCCATCTTGATTTGGAAAGAAAGGTTTAACTTTTTTTGCTGCTGCTTGTTGCTCAGGTCCTTTTTTACCTGATAACATAAGTGCTAAATAGTAAGTATTAGCTACTGCTATATCAGCTTCTCCTGCTGCTACTGCAAGTATTTGAGCTCTATCGTTTCCTTTTGGAGCTCTTGCCATATTAGAAACCATACCTTTTGACCATTCTGCTGTAGCTGCTTTACCATTATTTTTTACTAAAGATGCTACTAATGACTGATTGTAGATATTGTTAGATGCTCTTATTACAACACGACCTTTCCACTTAGGATCAGCTAAACTTTCATATGTTAAACCTGCTAATTCAGCTCCATTAACTCTTTCTGGTGCGAAGTAAACTATTCTTGCTCTTTTAGCTATTCCAGTCCATTTGGAAGTTCTAAAGTTACTTGGTACTGCAGATTTAATTGCATCTGTGTTTAAGCCACCTTGAAGCATACCTTTTGCATCAAAAGCTCCAAGTCTGCCTGCATCAGCAGTTATATATAGATCAGCTTTACTATCTGGGCCTTCCTCTATTATTCTTTTCTCTAAAGCTCCGGTCTTACCAGAAATAACATTTACTTTAATTCCAGTTTTAGCCGTAAACTTTTCATATAATTGAACGTCAGAGTCATAATGTCTTGCGCTAAAAATATTTACCTCGTTAGCAAATAAATTAGAAATATAAGAAAACAAAATAACCACTGATAATATTGCAATTTTTTTCATAATATTCTCTTTCTTGTTTAGATTGATTATGATAAGCAATTACAGTATATTGATAATGATTATCATTTGCAATGATGTCGCACTTAATAGTTGAACTCAAAAAAGCAACTAAAAGTTGCTTACATATAAAAAATAGAGTTTAATGAAATGTGCTTCAAATAAACCCAAAAAAATTTAAACAAATAAAAAATAAATCAATACCTAATCCACTAAGGCCGAGGTTTAGAAAAAAAGCTCAATCTAATATTTATTTTCTTTCTCAAAGAAAAGTAAATGGAGAGAAGAAAATAAAGTTTGTTAAAAATACTAAATATATAAGTATTTTGCTTTTAATAATTGTTGGTGGATACTTATTGTCTAACTAATTTTAGCTGATACTCTTCCGATTTTATTAATTACACCTTGATAGATGCCTTTACTTAAAATAGGTACAACACCAACTGATGAACCAGTAAATATATAAAAATTCTTATTAATATTGATTTTATCTTTTTGTAATTTATCTAGGACAAACCTCAATGAATTTAATGGATCAATATAAACACTATTTGTATTACCAATCACAGATTGATTTATCTTTTCATTAAAAATTTTGGTTTTGAGATTTTTTACATTTTGATTATTAAATTTTTTTTTTGATCCGATTACAAATTTTACATTGGCACCAAAATCAGAGCATAAATCCCCAAGACTTTTTATACCTTTCTTTTTTTGTCTGTAACCAACCACTTCAATACACGGCGCGATATGAGTTATGAATTTTTTTATATTTTTTTTTGTAACTTTTTGTTTAAAGTCAAAAAAATTCTTTTTAATCAAATAGCAAACTTCTAGTTCAATACCCATTGTAAATTTATTTATTTTTACAGTTTTTTTATTTTTTAACACGTTGTGCTTATATACAGTTGCGTAAAAGGGTTCTTTTTCTTTCAATTTTCTTAAAACAGGAATGCCTGTACCCGCAGCCTTGAATCCACTTATAGGTTTTTTTATCTTACTTTCACATAATCTTCTTAATTTTTGAGCTTCAGAAATTTTTTTAGTATACCTCAAGGGTAAAGGTGAAATAATTTTATTTTTTAAAAATGCATTTACAAGTCGATTCGCATATTTATTTAAGTCTTGATTAGTCATCAAATATCATCTCCAATATAAATATCTAGGGATAATGCAGTCTCTACCAAAGAATCTTTTCTTTCGACATTTTTGTAAGTGCTAATACCTTCGTCAATAGGTACATCAACTACTTTTCTATCTTTCCAAGCTACCATCCTGTCAAACTTTTTTTGATTTAATAAATCAACAGCATAAACCCCAAATGCACTTGCTAAAATTCTATCACTTGCAGTTGGTGGAGCACCACGTTGTACATGTCCCAAAGAAGTAACTCTGCATTCAATTTCAGTTTTTTTCATTATTTCTTGAGCAATATAATCTCCTATCCCCCCTAATCTTTGTTCGCCATCCATATATTTATGTAAAACTGTATTGCCATCCTCTTTTTTTACTGCCTCAGCAACGACTATTAAAGAATGTTGTATGTCATATTTTTTCATTGAATTTAGTTTTTTAATTATACCATCTATAGAATATTTTATTTCAGGTATAAGTATTACGTCTGCGCCACCTGCTATCCCGGCGTTTAAGGCTATATGGCCTGCATCTCGACCCATAACCTCAAGTATCATTGACCTTCTATGACTTGCTGCGGTTGATTGAAGGTTGTCTAAAGCTTGAGTTGCAACATCGACAGCTGTATGGAATCCAATTGAGCTTTCTGTTGCCCCAACATCATTATCTATAGTTTTAGGTATAGCCACAATTTTCATACCACCCTCTTTAGCAAGTCTTTTTAAAATTTGCATACTGCCATCACCACCTATGATTATGAGGCCATCTAATTTTAATTGATGGTAGCCTTCTATTATTTCTTTAGATCTATCAAGCATTTTTCCGTCTTTAGTTGGGAATTTAAATGGATTTCCTTTATTTGTAGAACCTAAAAATGTACCCCCCTGTCTTAAAAGGTACCCTCCGAAAGTTTTGTGCGTTAACTGAACAGCAGCAACTGGTCTTTCCATTAATCCAGTGGTTCCATCTTTTATACCAAAAACATCCATATTATATTTGTTTTTTGCCCGATAATAGATCGATCTAATTGCTGCATTAAGCCCTCCACAATCGCCACCACTTGTAAGAATTCCAATTTTTTTATAAGCCATTAAATTTAAATTTTCTTAAATATTCTTTTTTGAGATAAAGATGTTATAACATAAAAATTTCATAATGGAAAAAAAAGCCAAAATTATAGCAACTCTTGGACCTGCTATTCATAGTAACACGAAACTTAAACAACTCGTAAATTTGGGTGTCGATGCCTTTAGAATTAATTTTAGCCATAATACTCAAGGAATAAATAAGATTGTTTCAAAAATTAGAAAGATTGAAAAATCTACGAATAAAAAATTGGCTTTAATAGCAGACCTTCAAGGAGTAAAGCTTCGAGTAGGAAAAATTAAAGGAGATAATCAAAAATTAAAATATAACCAAAAATTTACTTTTGATACAAACAAGAATATTGGAGATCGCTCAAGAATAAATTTTCCATATCCTAAAATTCTTAACAAATTAAAGAAGGGAAATAAAATTTTAATTGATGATGGAAAATTTACTTTTGTGGTCACTGATAAAAAAGGCTTTGCGGTCACAACAGTTTGTAAAAGTCAAAACTGCTATATAAAAAGTAACAAAAGTATTCATATACCTAATTTTGATATTGCTTTTAATAAATTAACTTTTAAAGATAAAAAAGATATAAAAACTGCAATTAAACTTGGTTGTAATTGGATAGCTCTTTCGTATCTTCAAAATGAAAAGTTAATACTTGAAACAAGGAAATTAATAAAGAAAGATATGGGTATAATTTCTAAAATTGAAAATAAACATGCCTTAAAAAATATAGTAAAAATTATAAAAGCTACTGACTCAATTATGATTGCTCGTGGTGATTTAGCGATTGATATTGGTCACAGCGAAGTGCCAAAAGTTCAATTAAGCCTCATAAAAAAATGTTCTCAATTTTCCAAATCTGTAATTGTGGCTACTCAAATGCTAGAGAGTATGATTGAAAATAATACAGCTACAAGAGCTGAAATAAATGATATTGCTACAGCAATTTTTCAAGGTGCTGATACAGTAATGTTATCTGCTGAAGCTGCAATAGGTAAATTTCCAACTCAAGCCGTTTCAACAATGACACAAACTATACTCTCAACTGAAAAATACAAAAGACAACACATTGAAGATTTTAAAAATTCAATAATTTCTAATAAAGATCCAGTAAAATCAATTTTACTATCTGTAAAAGATATTGCTTATAATACTAATGTAAAAGCAATTATTGTTTTTTCTAATTCTGGTAAATCTGCAAAATTAGTATCTGCGATGAGGCCTGCAGCTAAAATTGTAACAATTTCACCTAATATAAATGTTTCTAGACAAGTCTCTTTGCTTTGGGGCGTTCAATCAATTAATAGTCGTGATGCAAGCGGTTGGAAAGACATGATGTCTATATCTAAAGAAATTATAAAAAAACTTAAATTTATCAAAAAAAATGATTTTGTTATAATCACAGCTGGCCTACCCTTCGGTAAAGCAGGTATGACAAATATGGTAAGACTTTATAAAGTTGGAACATGATTGAACAAAATTATAGTATAAATGAAATTTTGTCAGCAGTTGACGAAATTCATAATAAAAAAAAAGAAAATAGAAATAAAGAAATATTAACTCCTTCAGTAAAAAAAAGTTATTCTGAAGTACCAAAGCATACTCTAAAATTAATTGAAGAGGCTGAAGAAATTAAATAAGTCCTGCGATTTGAATTGTAGTATCACACATTCTATTAGAGAAACCCCATTCATTATCATACCAGGACAATACTCTACTAAACTTGCCTTTAATAACTTGTGTTTGGGTTAAATCAAATATCGAACTATGAGGATTATGATTAAAATCTTTAGATACTAAAGGAGCAGAATTAGTTGCTAATATACCTTTTAAAATTCCATTTGAAGCTTTGCTCATAGCTTCATTGATACTTTCTGTTGTCACTTCTTTTTTTGGTACAAAGGTAAGATCTATCAAAGATACATTTGGTGTTGGAACTCTTATAGCTGTTCCATCTAATTTTCCTTTTAGACTTGGTAAAACTAAACTCATTGCTTTTGCGGCACCTGTTGATGTTGGTATCATTGCATCACCAGAAGCTCTTGCTCTTCTTAAATCTTTATGAAGGGTATCCAATAATTTTTGATCGCCAGTATAGCTATGTATGGTGGTCATATAGCCATATTCAATACCAAAAGAATTCTCTAATACCATTGCTACTGGCGCTAAACAATTAGTAGTACATGAGCCATTAGAAATTATATTATGCTCTTTTTTTAAATCTTTACTGTTAACACCTTGAACAACAGTAAAATCAACTTCTTTTGCGGGCGCAGAAATAATTACTTTTTTTGCTCCTGCCTCTAAATGTTTGCTAGCCGTTTCCTTGTCTAAAAAAAAACCTGTGCATTCTAAAATTACATCTGCTCCAATTTTTCCCCAGGGTAGTTTAGCAGGATCTCTCTCTGCAAAAACTTTAATGTTCTGATCACCAATTTTAAAGCCATCATCAGAAGTCTTAACATTTTCACCCAAGGTACCGTGAGTGCTATCAAACTTAATTAAATGAGCATTTGCTTCGATTGATCCTAAGTCATTTATTCCAACAACTTTTATTTTACCTTTATAGTTTTCCAAAATGGCCCTTAATATAAGCCTTCCTATTCTACCAAAACCATTAATACCAATATTTATCATTTTTAATTTATAAGTTATTAATATATTTTTTGTAAATTAGCAAATAAATTAAATTTATATATCTTGATTTAAAAAAAATTATTTCTTTCTATTAACAATATCAAAAATTAAATCTTGAATAACTGGTCCTGGAAAATATTTTTTTAGAGCTCCACTACAAAAAATATCAATTTTTTTTGATTTATATTTTATAAAATTTCTTACAGGAATATTATTAATTCTTAAGTTTGCGATATGGTTTGATAAGAAATATCTTATTTTATTAGTTTTCATTTTCAAAACTTCTTCACAAGAAATCTTGTGATTCTTTGTTATGTTAGAAAATTTTTGTAAAATAAAGGTTTTATCTATTAATTTATAATTTAATGATTTATTAAAAATTAATTTTTTAAGAATTTGATTTATCGGCATTGGAATATAATAATCAGATTTATTATTATTAAATAAATCTAAAACATAGCTACATTGTCCATCATCATAAGATATTGTATCACTACTGTTTATCCATCCAGATGCAAACATTAATTTAATTAAATTTAAATTTCCCACACATAAAACTATCTTATTTGCCTTAATTGAATTACCATTGTCGAAAATGATTTTTAAATTTTTTTTTCTTATATTAATACTCTCAACTCTTTTAGAAATTAATTGATTGTTGAAAAAAGATTTTTTTATCCTAAATATTTTGTTTTTTGAATTTGAAACACAGTAAGTATTCGAATATTTTGATTTATCACTAAAAATCTTATTTATAAATAATATTTTTCCTTTAAAAAATCTTTTATAATTTTGATTTTTTAAAAACTGTTTATGTCTTTTATAATTAAGGTAACCACCCCAAATATTTGAATTTCCACCGATGGAGTCGTATTCATAAAAGTTTTTGCTTTTAATTACCCTGGCATCAGAATTAGTAAGAATCTTTATTTTTTTTTTAATATTGTTTTTAAAATAGACGAATGAACTTAAACCAGATCCAATAATAATTTCTTTTTGTGACTTCATTTTAATCAAATTTCTTTTTAAGATAAATTATATTCGTATTTTTGTTGAATATTTTAAATTTGTTTCTACTATAATATCTATAGGCTTTTAAATTATTTTTTTCAAAACATAGAAATAATTGATTAGCTTTATGATTTTTAAGAATTTTTTTATAAAATTTTGTTAATAAAGCGTCTTTTTTTTTAATTGATATATTTAGGAAATTATTTTTTAGAATAATTAAATGCAACAAATGAAGATAATTCTTATTTATTTTCAAATTTGTGTTTTTTTTTAAAGACTCTACTAAAAAAAAGAAATTTTTTATAATAATTAAAGGATTTTGAATTAAGTGATAAAATATTTTTTTACTCAATATTTTATAATGTTTATATTCTACAACTGTAATAATCGCTACAATCTTATTTTTTAATTTAACGTTGTAAAGATGTATAATATTTTTTTGCACCATCTGTTTAAAAAAGTTAAAACCTAAATGAATAAAAATTGAAGAAGTAATTTTATTACTAATAAGCTTATAATTTTTATTTAAATTTTTTTTGGTTTTGATTAATTTGAAATTCATCTCAATAAAAAGTATTTATAATTGAAGATATTTTTATTATATCTCTTTGATTAATATTTGTGTGAATAGGTAAGCATAAAATTTTTTCTTCAACAATATTGGTGTCTTTGAAATCAATATCTTTAAAATTACTTTGTTGCTTTACATTATTAATATACCAAGTATGTCTTACGTCGTAGCCAACTGTCATTAGTTTACTATGAGCCTCTTTATTGCTTATGTTTTTTAGTATTATTGGAAATTCTAGAAGAGCATTCTCTCCATTAAAGCAATCGGACTTTATAGCTACGTCATCATTGATACTTATGTAAAACAATTTTGCCTTATCAATTCTCTCCTTAATATCTCTATTAATTTTTTTTAGATTATAAATTCCAACATCATTCATTAACCAATTAAAATCATAATTATAAACTTCTGGAATTTTATTTTCTAATTTATGGAATAAAACTGGATATATTTTTTTTAATATAAATTTATTTTTTTTTAAATAGATATATTTTAAAAAATAATGCATTAATTGATAAGAATAATTGTTGAAAAAAAGTTTAATAAAAATTGCTGTAAATAAAAGGTTTAAGGACTTAGATTTAGGAAATTTTTTTAATTTTAAATCAAAATTTATATTCTTAAATATTTCATCGTCTTTAATATAAATTGCTCCACCCGTAAAAGTGTTTAAATTTTTTACCATAGCAAAACTAAAAAAACCAAAATCTCCCAATGTACCTAAAAATTTATTATCTATTTTAGCTCCAAAATTAATCGCGGCATCTTCTATTATGTAAATTTTCTTATTGAATCTTAAAATAAAATTTTCAATACTTTTTTTATTTGAATATAAATGAGTAATTATCACTCCAGCTGAATTTTCATCAATTTGTTTTTCTAAAGACTCCTCATCTATCAATCCGGTTGTTTTATTAATATCTATGTATTTGATCTTTCCTCCCGCGTATATAATAGAGTGTATAACTGCAGGAATAGTGTACGGTGCAATAAAAAAAGTTTTTTTATTTTTTTTTTTAATTATTATCTTAATGATTTCATAAAGAGCTGTTCTACCAAGAGAAGTAAGTACTAAATTTTTAGTTTTTAGAAATTCTTTTAAATATTCAAGAAAATTTTTTTTGTTTAGTAAGAAATTTTTTAAAATTTGAAAAAAATTTGTGACATTAAAATGTACAAATAATCTAGTTCTTTTATTTAACATACAAACTAATTTGTATCATTAAGTTCACGTGTTATCTTTTTTATAAATTGGTTCAATAGAACGGAGTCTTCTTTATTTAAAATTCGATCTTTCTTTAAGCCTTCTTTTAATTCAGATCTAATTTTATCTTTCAAAAAATTTAGTTTATCTTTATTTAGAGAGTTTTGAATTTTAGACTCGTAACTTTTAATTACATACCCAAACGTCCCATAAAAGACTACAAAAATCATAAAACCTATGAATAGCGCTTTATAAACAAATATTTTCATTTTTATTTTTTTTTATAAATTGAATATATCTTTGTACCATCAACCGAAAATATTTTATACAAGTAAAAATTTTCTGGAATCTGATATTTCTTATTAAAATTAGTATCAACATCATAATAATGGTTACTGTAAATAAAATCAGCATTCTCAAAATTAGTTCCAGTAAAATTTAATTTTTTCCATAGATCTTGATTTATCATCGATCTAGCATCTTCAAGAGGTGTCCATGATGCTGTGCCAATAAGAGTTATGCCGTTATTAAATTTTAATATTTCTTTAATAGCATGCATTCTTGATAGTGACTGGGTATCGATTTCAAATTTCTCCCTCTTACTTTTTGAAATCAAATTATTAAAATAAGAGCTTTGAAAAGGATGATATTGGTAAATGTCGACTAATTGAATTAATAAAAAAATGATTAAAGAATATTTAATAATTTTATGCTTTAGATTATCTCTTTTAAATTTTTCAAATAAAAAAAATATACAAAAACATACAAAATATAATATATAAAAATTTAAAAAATAAAAATGTCTCCACCCACTTAAGAGAGCTAAATCAACTGAAATATAAAGTAAAATAATTAATACAAAATTAATTAAAATCATCAAATCAAAGGCTTCTTTTTTCGAATTCCAGAAATCATACTTTCCAAATGTATTGAAACTTTCAACATTTATAAAATTATTTGCAAATCTACTACACATTAAAAAGAGTCCATAAAAAAATAAAATTAGTATAAAAACTGGAGTTGATAAAATAATCCAAGTTGGTAAATATGATAATGGTAAATATTTTGATTGGTAAAATTCACCATTAAAATAAACTATTGGATTCATTGCTTGAAAAAATGGACTAAAAAAATTAAACCATTCTGGCACGGATAAAGTCCATAAATAGGGCCAATGTAAAAATAAAAAAAATGAAAAAGAAATAATAAAAATAAAAATTATTTTAAAGTTTTCTTTATATTTGGCGTCACTTAAATGTTTTAAAAATATGAAAAAAATAAATGAAAGAGGGATTAATATACCAATAATTCTTGTTGAAACACAAAGAGCACAAAATAAAGAAAAATAAGTTAAATTTTTAATAGACTCATTTTTTAAATAATTTAATAGAAAATAAATATTAAAAGTTACAATTATTAAAAAAAGCGTATCTTTATTATCAAAAAAAATACTGCCGAAAATTCTAGGTAAAAAAATAAATATTAGAAAACCAAAATTAGCTACAAAAAAGTCATTAAATCTATTTAGAATTATTTTATAAAAAGTGAAGGCTCCAATTAATGAAATGACAAACATTGCAATATGCCTTAGTCTAAAATAATTTTGGGGCTGATTAATCTCAAAAATAATTTCAATTAAAGCTAAAGGTAAATCAAAAACCACTCCATAGTACGGCACTTTTTCAATTGGAAATAAGTTTGGTGTAAAATAATTTATTTCATTTAATTTTTCTGAAACTCTTAATGATAAAAAATCTAAATTTGTGAAATTTAAAATATAATTAAGCCAATAAAATCCAGATTTTCTCTGAAAATGCTCTTCTATACCTATTCCGTAATCATTAATTATGTTGAACCCAATTATACTTGTAATAAACAGTAATAAATATATTAAATTTTTTTTTAAAAAGAAATAACTCATGAGCTTATGATATATTATAACGTTTATTTCACAAATATATATAAATGAATTATTCAATTATTGTTCCGATTTATAAAGAGGAAAAAAATATTTCCAAATTAATTCATAAAATTAAAAAGGAATTAAAAGGAAAAATTGTTTACGAATTGATTTTTGTAGATGATGACTCTCGTGATCAGTCAAAAAAAATATTCAATAAATATTCAAATAAAAATTTTAAATTTTATATAAGAAAAGATAAACCTAGAGATTTATCTAAGTCTGTTGTTTATGGTTTTGAAAAATCTAAATATAACAATTTAATAGTAATGGATGGTGACCTTCAACATAATCCAAGAGATATATTAAAATTTATTAAAATTTTTAAAAAAACAAAATGCGATATTGTTATTGGTTGTAGGAAATTAGCTAATTACAAAAAAGCTAACCTAAATCCAATCAGGTTTATATTTTCAAAATCTCTGAATCATGTCTTTAACTTCATTTTTAATCATAAAATTTCAGACCCAATGTCTGGTTTTTTTTTGGTAAAAAAAGAAGTTTACAATAAAGTTAAAAAAAAATTAATTCTTCTTGGTTATAAAATTCTTATTGATATTATATTAAGTGCTAAAAAAAATATTTTAATAAAGGAAGTTAAAATAAACTTTAGTGTAAGAGACAAAGGTTTCAGTAAAATGCGTTTAAAAATTCTTTTACAACTAGTAATATTCATTTTTATAAAGTATTTCAAATATGAAAAAAAAAATTGATATTAATAAGAACACAGAGAACACATTATTAAATCAGAAAAAAAAATTTAAAATTAATGGTGGAATTTCAGAGTGTATAAAATACGAAAATAAATTTTTTTTTAAATCATTCGATTTAGTTGGAAAAGATTTAATTGAATTTGGATGTGGTATATTTCCATCCTGTTTAGGTATTAATAAAGATAAGATGCCTAAAACCTATATAGCAACTGACACATCAAAAAAAATAATAAAAAATGCAAAAATTAATGACAATAGACCAATTTATAAAGTTTGTGATTTAGAAAAAAAAATTAATATAAAAAAAAAATTTGATATAATTGTTTTAAAAGGTGTTCTGCACCACACCAAAAATCCAGAAAAAATATTATCCAAGCTAAAAAAAATTCTAAAAAAAAATGGAATAATAATTATAAGTGAGCCAAATTTAACAAGTGTTTTAGGAAATTTTTTAAAGTGGTTTCTTGCATTTGCTTTTAAGATTTCTATGGAAGACTCTCCTTATGGTCAATATAGCTTTAAAAAAATAAATAAATGCATCAAAATTGCTAATTTAAGAATTGTCAATAAGTGGTATACAGTTTTAATTTTACTTATTTTGACAGGGGACTATGGAAGAATTATGGTTTTTCCTGATAATAGATTTTTATTTAGTTTATTCATAACTATTGAAAATTTTTTGTTTTATATATTTAAATATATTGGTATTGCTAAATTTTTAAATTTTAAATTAAACATAGTACTTAAAAAAAATTAAGATTCTATTTTAAATACTTAAACAAATTTAAAAACCAATATAAAATAAAACACACAAATTATTGTTGCTATTGGTAGCATTACGCCAACTATACCAAGCCAAGCCAAATGTATAAAAGCGCTTCCAAGCAATGAAATAAATAATCTATCGCCTCTAGTAGTATCTAGTCCTAAAATACCTCTCCTAGGAGAACCACCTGGCACTTTTTTTTCCCAAAAATACATTATGGTAATACAAATTGCTATGAATATAAAAAAACTAGCTGTTGGCCAAGTCCAAGCCATCCAAGTGATAAAATCAAAATCAAAGAGACCTTTTTCTTTTGGTTGACCAACTGTTGACCAACTAGATGCATGAAGGTTTGCAAACATTATACCCTCCCCATTGCAAATCCTTTGGCAATATAGTTTCTTACGAAATAAATTACTACCGCTCCAGGAATAATGGTTAAACTACCAGCCGCAGCTAATAAGCCTAGTTCATAACCAGATGTACTAGAAGTTCTTGTCATAATTGCTGCAATTGGTTTGGCTATTGTTGCTGTCAATGTTTTAGCTAATAATAATTCCACCCAAGAAAACATAAAACAGAAAAACATTGTAATACCAATTCCAGCAGCAATGGTTGGAATAAATATTTTAAAGAAAAATCTTCCAAAAGAATAACCATCAACATAAGCTGTTTCATCTAATTCTTTCGGTACCGCAGACATAAAACCTTCCAAAATCCATACTGCTAATGGAATATTGAATAAACAATGTGATAATGCGATTGCTATATGTGTATCAAATAAATTTACGGATGAATAAAACTGAAAAAATGGCAAAGCAAAAACAGCAGGTGGCGCCATCCTGTTCGTAAGTAGCCAAAAAAATAAATGTTTATCTCCCAAAAATTTATATCTTGAAAAGGCATACGCTGCTGGTAAAGCAGCAGATACAGATATTATCGTATTAAAAACTGTATAGGTTATAGAATTTACATATCCCATATACCATGTGCTATCTGTAAATATGGTTTTGTAATTATCTAATGTAAAGTCTTGTGGCCATAAAGAATAGATATTTATAATTTCTGTAGTAGTTTTGAATGACATATTTAATAGCCAATAAATTGGAAGCATTAAAAAAATGATATAAATTGTAGGTACTAGCCATTTTATTTTATTCATGATCTAGCCTCATCTCTCATCATTATACTGTAAAAAACCCAACATATTAAAAGCACAATTAAAAAATAAATTAGCGACATAGCTGCGGCAGGGCCGAGATCAAATTGCCCTAAAGCCATTTTAACTAAATCAAGTGATAGAAAGTTCGTAGCATTTCCTGGTCCGCCTCCTGTTAAAACAAAAGGTTCTGTATAAATCATAAAACTGTCCATAAACCTTAAAAGAATAGCCAATGTTAAAACTTTTTTCATTTTTGGTAATTCTATATATCTAAAAACATCCCATCTGCTCGCACCATCAATCTCAGCAGCTTGGTAGTAAGCTGGCTGGATAGAGTTTAAGCCTGCGTAAGATAATAAAACAACCAAAGATGTCCAATGCCAAACATCCATTAATATGGTTGTGAACCATGCATCGCCGCTTTGTTGGGTAAAATTGTAGTCGAAACCTAAACTATTTAAAGAATTACCCAAAAATCCAATATCAGGTAAAGCAAATATATTCCACATTGCTCCAACCACATTCCATGGAATTAAAAGTGGCATCGACATTAAAATTAAACAAACAGGAACCCCCCAACCTTTTTTAGGCATTGTGAGAGCTATACCTATGCCTAATGGTAATTGAATTAATAAAATTATAAAGGTAAATATAACTTGTCGTCCTAATGAAGCATGAAATCTTTCAGAATGTAAAATCTCTTTAAACCATCTCGTTCCTTCCCAAGCAAAAACATTACTTCCAAAAGTTTCTTGAAAAGAATAATTGACTACAGTCATCAAAGGAACGGCAGCGTTAAACGCAACCAGCACAAATACTGGAATTACGAAGAACCAAGCTTTTTGATTAAATGTTTTATTCATTATTCAATTATCCAATTATCTCCATAAGCAAATGTATATTTTTGATCGAAAGTAATATGTGCACTCCCACTAGGTATTTGAGTAGATGAGCTAGCTAAAATTTTGATACTTCCACTCTCACATTCTGTATCGATCACTTTATGTCTGCCAGTATCACTTACTCTTTTTACTTTTACAGCTATGCCATCATCAGAAAAATTAACAAACTCAGGTCTAATTCCAACTTGAGTTTTGTTAAAGTTAGATCTTTTTAAATTAGTATTAGTTGGTAATATTTTTCCTTCAAAATTAATTTGTCCGTTTTTTATTTCACAAGGAAGGATATTCATTCCAGGTGAACCGATAAAATGACCAACGAAAGTATGTTTTGGCTTTTCAAATAATTCTACTGGAGTGCCTGTCTGTACAATCTGGCCCTCGTGCATTACAACAACTTGATCAGCAAAAGTTAATGCTTCGATTTGATCGTGTGTGACATAAATCATTGTACGATTTATTTTTTGATGTAATTCTTTAAGTTTAGACCTTAAAACCCATTTTAAATGTGGATCAATTACAGT
>VMHT01092460.1_pt1 | contig 15369 bp, 14 predicted proteins | sample 4693611 | NCBI WGS metagenome assembly VMHT01 (sample SAMN12280063, study PRJNA550983) | marine metagenome | isolation source: seawater sampled from same location over 5 years 0.02-0.2 micron viral filtrate | place: USA: collected off the coast of southern California halfway between the port... ... | reverse complement strand
TAAGTATAATTTTATTATTAATTGTAAGTTTGATTTCTAAATTTGCTGCATTACTTTATCTTCTTGGTGCAATATTTTTTCTTAAAGGTATTAAACCAGACGTAACCTTTAAATTTTTCATGATTATGTGGCTCTATCTTTCGGTACCATTTGTGATAACTACTTATTTAACTGGTATTTTCGCTCCAAGCATTGAAAATAGGGAACAGGCAATAAAATTTCTTTCAAATTCCTCATGGAGAATTAACACCCTTACCCCTAATCCTTTTGGTGAATCAACTATGCTATCACACGGAACAAAATATCACTTTAGTAAAAACGCTGAAACTTGTTATGGAGAACATCAGAGAGACTTTAGATTAACTGGTCGTAAGACAGAAGATTTTGTAGCAGGAAATGAACATTCAGTAAAAATAAGTGGAAAAAAATATTTTATAAATAAATATGGCGGAGACTCCAGTTCATTTTATTTTGAAATTGAAAGTGACTGCATAAGTGATAATGGCAGTAGAGGAGGCACGGGTTCAATATTTATGTTAGGAGTATCAAACAACGGTAATTTAATTTATGAATATATTTTTAAAGGTGAAAGATCTACTTTTAACGCAGGAAAGATTAAATAATTAACGAAAACCAGTCCCTAGACCAGTCCTTATAAGGGATAAAACTATTTAAAATTGATAAAAAGCTTTATTTTACTGGAGGCCACGCCCAGAATCGAACTGGGATAAAAGGATTTGCAATCCTCTGCGTAACCATTCCGCCACGTGGCCAATAATCATTAATAATAATTTATTAAAGCATTTGCCTATTTTAATAAAGAAAAATCTAACTATTTTAGGTTGTACACGTTTTGATATAAAGTAGATTACTTATTAATCAAAAATTATGGAATTTAAGAAATATAATCATCTTCAAGAAGAAAAAAAAATATCAAATTTTTGGATAAAGAATAATTGCTTTAAACCAAAAAAAGGCAAATCTAACAAAAAGTTTTCAGTTGTGATTCCTCCTCCCAATATTACAGGAAGATTACATATGGGTCATGCACTTAATAACAGCCTTCAAGACGTACTCGTTCGATTTAACAGAATGAAAGGGCTCGAAACATTATGGCAACCAGGTACAGATCATGCCGGAATAGCCACTCAAGCAGTTGTAGAAAAAAATCTAGTTAAAGAGGGTTTAGATAAAAATAAAATAGGTAGAGATAAATTTATTAAAAAAGTTTGGAAATGGAAAGAAGAATCAGGTGGAATTATATTAGACCAACTTAAAAAGTTAGGATGTTCTTGTGACTGGTCAAGGACTAGGTTTACTATGGACAATGAATTGTCAAAAGCTGTTGTTAAAGTATTTGTTGATCTCTATAATAATAATCTAATATATAAGGATAAAAAATTAGTAAATTGGGATACTCAATTACAAACAGCAATTTCTGATTTAGAAGTAGTGCAGCGAGATGTACAATCACAACTATATTATATTGACTATCAAATAGAAAACTCGAATAATAAGATTACTATTGCTACTACAAGGCCTGAAACAATGATGGGTGATACTGCTATCGCTGTAAATCCCAAAGACGAAAGATACAAAAAACTAATTGGGAATAACGTAAAAATCCCACTAGTTAATCGCACAATCAAAATTATAGCAGATCATTATGCTGATCCAGATCAAGGTTCTGGAGCAGTTAAGATTACTCCTGCTCACGACTTTAATGATTATGATGTTGGGAAAAGAAACAAACTTAAAATAATAAATATATTTGAAAAAAATGGAACGATTAATCATAATGGAATTAAAGAATATATTGGATTAGACAGATTTGTTGCCAGAAAAACTTTAATAAAAAATCTTAAAGAGTGTGGACATTTAGTCAAAATTGAAACAATAAAAAATAAAGTTCCCTACGGCGATAGATCTAATACAATTATTGAACCATTATTAACAGAACAGTGGTTTGTTGACGCTAAGAAATTATCAAAAAAATCTATAAAAATTGTAAAAGAAGGTAAGACTTCTTTCTATCCGGAAAATTGGACAAGAACTTTTTTTCAGTGGATGAACGATATAGAACCATGGTGCATATCTCGTCAAATTTGGTGGGGACATAGAATACCTGCTTGGTATGACAATAATAAAAATATTTTTGTAGCTGAAAATAAGAAAGAGGCTTTTCATCTTGCTAAGAAAAAAAACAAAAAAAAAGCATTTACTCTTAATCAAGAAACAGATGTTTTAGATACCTGGTTTTCATCTGCACTTTGGCCGTTCGCTACTTTGGGATGGCCCTCTAAAACAAAGGAGCTTTTAAAATTTTACCCAACCTCAGTGCTTATTACAGGTTTTGATATAATATTTTTTTGGGTCGCTAGAATGCTTATGATGGGTAATTTTTTTAATAAACAAACGCCTTTTTACAAAGTATACGTACACGCCCTTGTTCGAGATGAGAAGGGCCAGAAGATGTCGAAATCAAAAGGCAATGTAATAGATCCGCTAGAACTTATTAATGAGTATGGTGCTGATAGTCTAAGGTTCACTTTAATCTCTATGGCTTCACCAGGAAGAGATGTAAAATTATCTAAAGATAGAGTTGTAGGAAACAGAAACTTTATTACTAAAATTTGGAGCGCTAATAATTTTTTACAGTTAAATAATTGTAAATTTAATAAAAAAATAAATATCAAATCAATTAAACTTCCAATTAATCAGTGGATTTATGGTGAGTTTATACAAACACAAAAGTTAGTCTCAAAAAATATTGAAATATTTCGATTTGATGAAGCAGCTAAAAATATCTATCAATTCGTTTGGCATTCTTACTGTGACTGGTATTTAGAATTCTTAAAACCAATTTTTAGTTCTAAAAACATACCTAATATTAAAGAAGCTAAATTATTCTCATCTTTTATGATGGCCAATATATTAAAAATGTTACATCCATTTATTCCTTTTTTCACCGAGTCAGTTTGGTCTAAAAATGACTATAAAAAAATGTTTAAAACGAATTTAATTAATTCAGAATGGCCTGATTATAAAAAGAATATTAAATTTGTTAAAAATCACAGTGATATTAATTACCTTATAGAATTTATATCAAGTATTAGGTCCACAAAAGCAGAGTTAAAAGTAACTCCAAAGCTTTTTAGCGATCTTTACTTTCTTGAAAAAAAATCAAAATTAAATCTTTTGGTAAAAAAACATTTAACTTTAGTAAAACAAGTCGGTAGAATAAATAATATTTTGAAGAAAAAAGAAGTCAATAAAAACACAATTGAAATCTTGACCTTAAATGAAAAAATTACTCTAAGATTTAACGAAGATGTTGATTTAATTTCTCAAAAACAAAATATACTGCAAAAATTGGAAAATTTGAAAAAACAAACAGGTGTACTTAAAAATAAACTTAAAAACAACGCGTATTTAAAGAACGCACCTAAAGAAATCGTACAAAATGATAAAAATTTACTTAAAGAATTAACTATTGAAGATGAAAAATTAAGAAGTATTGTATCAAGTATCGATTAAATATGTCTAAATTTAACAAAAAAAAATTACCTAGTCGTCATACTTCTTTAGGTCCAGATAGAGCACCTCATAGGTCATTTTATTATGCTATGGGGGAATCAGAACAGGATGTTGCAAAACCTTTTGTTGGAGTTGTTTCTACTTGGAATGAAGCTGCACCTTGTAATACTGCTTTAATGAGACAAGCTCAATCGGTTAAAAAAGGAGTTAAAGAAACAGGCGGTACCCCAAGGGAATTTTGTACAATTACAGTTACAGATGGAATTGCAATGGGTCACGAAGGAATGAAATCATCTTTAATATCAAGAGAAATTATTGCCGACTCTGCAGAGTTGACTGTTAGAGGTCATTGTTATGATGCTTTAGTGGGTATAGCTGGTTGTGACAAGTCATTACCAGGTTTAATGATGTCAATGTTAAGATTGAATGTACCTAGCGTTTTTATTTACGGAGGTTCAATTCTACCTGGAAAATTTAAAGGCAAAGATGTCACTGTTGTAGATGTTTTTGAAGCTGTAGGTAAACACTCTGCCGGATCAATGTCGTCAAAAGAATTGAGAGAATTAGAATTAGTAGCTTGTCCAAGTGCAGGTGCTTGCGGTGGACAATTTACAGCTAATACTATGGCTTGTGTATCTGAAGCAATAGGATTAGCTCTTCCTTATTCAGCAGGAACGCCTGCACCCTATGAAGAGAGAGATAAATACGCTTATGAAAGTGGGCAAACTGTTATGAATTTATTAGAAAAAAATATTAAACCTAGAGATATCGTAACAAAAAAATCTCTTGAAAATGCTGCTACTATAGTTGCTGCTACTGGCGGTTCAACTAATGCTGCCCTTCATCTTCCTGCGTTAGCAAATGAAATAGGGATTAAATTTGATTTAATGGATGTTGCAAAAATTTTTAAAAAAACTCCTTACCTCGCAGATTTAAAACCTGGAGGAAAATATGTAGCAAAAGATATGTGGGAGGCAGGAGGCGTACCTATGTTGTTGAAAACTTTATATGAAGGTGGATATATACATGGTGAATGCATGACTGTTACAGGAAAAAGTATGAGTGAAAATTTAAAAGATGTAAAATTTAACACCAATCAAAAAGTTTTAAGAGAGTATAATAATCCGTTATCACCAGATGGAGGTGTAGTTGGACTAAAGGGAAATTTAGCGACTGAAGGTGCTATTGTAAAAATAGCAGGTTTAAAAAAACTACAGTTTACTGGTAAAGCAAGATGTTTTGACAATGAAGAAGACGCTATGAAAGCAGTTCAAACAAAAAAATATAAGGACGGCGATGTAATCATTATAAGATACGAGGGTCCAAGAGGGGGGCCAGGTATGAGAGAAATGCTGTCGACAACAGGAGCTATATATGGACAAGGAAAAGGTGAAAAAGTAGCTTTAATAACTGATGGAAGATTTTCTGGAGCAACAAGAGGCTTTTGCGTTGGCCATGTTGGTCCAGAAGCCGCATTAGGAGGTCCTATAGCCTTATTACGTAACGGTGACATAATTGATATTGATGCAAAAAAAGGGACTATTAATGTTCGTCTTACCAACGCTCAATTAAAAACAAGACGAAAAAAATGGAAAGAAAAAAAATCAAGTTTTGGATCTGGCACGTTATGGAAGTACGCTCAAACTGTTGGACCAGCTTATTTGGGGGCTCCAACACACCCTGGAAAGAAAAAAGAAGTTAAAGAATATTCTAAAATTTAATGAAAATAAGACCAATAATCCTTTGTGGAGGTTCTGGAACCAGACTTTGGCCTAATAAGAAAAATCATCAAGCTAAACAATTTATTAACTTTGGAAATTGGACGTTATTTGGTAAAACTCTTCAACGTACAAAAAACACTTTGTTTGATTATCCAATAATTAGTACTAATCTAAAATTTTTAAAAGAAGTTAAAAAAAATTTAAAAAAACATAAAATAAAGAAATATAAGATTATTTTAGAACCTGCAAAAAAAAACACGAGTCCAGCAATACTTAGCGCTTCTTTGATCAAAGATATTCCTGATCAACAAGCTTTAATTTTTTTATCTGCTGACCATTTACTTGAAAAAGAAAAAATTTTTTATAAAGAAATTAAAAAGAATCAAAAATATTTAACTAATGAAAATATTTTTATTTTTGGGGTAAAACCACACTCACCTTCAAGTGATTATGGTTATTTTATATCTAAAAAAAACGGATATACTAATCAAGTTACGAAATTTATTGAAAAACCAAGTAAATTAAAAGCTAGGGCCATTATTAAAAAAAAAGGATTCTGGAACTCTGGAATATTTTTTTTAAAAAAATCTTCTCTAATTAATAATTTTAAAAAATATCAACCAAAAACTTATAAAAATTGCCTAAAAGCAGTTATTAAATCGAAATACAGAAATAAAGTTTATTATTTAAACAAACAAGCATTTATTAAATGTGTCTCAAAATCATTTGACTACGCTTTGTTGGAAAAAGCTAAGGATATATGTTCAATTAATTTAAATATCCCGTGGTCTGATTTAGGAAGCTGGAAACAAATTTGCATGATGTTTGATAAAAATAAAAAAATATATACAAAGAGAAAAAATATTTTTTATCGCCCATGGGGTAAATATACAAATTTGTTTAATGGTAAAGGTTTTTTAATAAAAGAAATTTACGTAAAGCCTAAAGGAGTTTTGAGTTTACAAAAACATTTCCACAGATCTGAACATTGGTTAATTACTCAAGGAGCTCCTAAAATTACATTAAATAAAAAAATATTTGTTAAAAAAGTTAATGAAACAATTTTTATACCATTAGGTTCTATTCATAGAATTGAGAACCCTAATAATAAAGCAGTAAGAATTATAGAAGCTCAATTAGGATCAATTTTGAAAGAAACAGATATAATTCGATATAAAGATATTTATGGAAGAATTAATTAAGAATTAATTCTATTGGCGTATGATCAGATGGTTTTATTTTTGATCTTGGTTTTTTATTAATATTAACTGAAAATATATTTTCAACTAGATTATTTGATAAAAGAAAATGATCTATCCTCATCCCATAATTTTTTTGCCATGAACCAGCAAAATAATCCCAAAATGTGTACTCTTGTTTTTTTTTATTTAAAAAGCGATATATATCTTTAAAACCCATATTTATTAATTCCCTATATTTTTTTCTTATTTCTAACCTACCTAATGCATCATTCTCATATCTTTTAAAATCATACACGTCTATTTCTTCTGGGATTATATTAAAATCACCAGCTATCAATATATTACTATTTTCGGACAACTTCTTTTTAATACCACTTGTAAATTTCTTTAACCAATTTTTTTTATATTCATATTTATCGGTATCAACAGGATTTCCATTTGGTACATATATATTTATTAATTGAATTTTCTTTTTATCTAATAAGATTTCACCAGTAATTATTCTTGACTGTTTCAAATCATCTTTAATGAAATGATTATTAATATTATCAATTTTTATTTTTGAAACAATCGCCACACCATTATAACTTTTTTGACCAAATACGTGAGATACATATCCACAATCTGTAAAAATATCTTTTGGAAAAGATTCCTCTTGAGTTTTAATTTCTTGCAAGAGAAGTATATCTGGCTTTGACTCTTTTATGTAGCTAAGAATATTTTCAATTCTAGCTCTTACAGAATTTACATTCCAAGATATAATTTTCATTAAATAGAAAATGATAAGCCACAACCGCAAGAAGACGTTGCTTTAGGATTAGTTATTATAAAAGACTCACCGATCATTTCTTTTTTAAAGTCTACAACAGAGCCTGAAATAATGTCTAAGGAAGTTTTATCTATAACCGCATTATCGAATATAATATCGTCCTTTCTGGTTTCTTTATCAAATCTGAAATTATACTTAAAACCTGAACAACCACCCCCTTGTACAGTGATTCTGAAAAATTTTTTTTCCACTCCCATAGTAATTTTATTAATTTGCTCTACAGCTTGTTTAGTAAAATCTAATTTTTTTTCCATAAATACAATTCAATTAGTATATAATCTATATAGTTAGCATGCAAAAAAAATCAATTAACAAATTGTCTAAATTAGCAATACCTATTAGATCTAGAGGTAGGTTTTATAATGAAAAAAAAACAAGCTTAAGAAATGATTTTCAAAGAGATAGAGATAGAATAATTCACTCAACGGCTTTTAGAAGACTTAAACATAAAACACAAGTATTTGTTAATACTTCAGGTGATCATTTTAGAACAAGGATAACTCATTCTCTAGAGGTTTCTCAAATTGCAAGAACCCTTTCTAAATTTTTTAATTTAAATGAGGATTTATCTGAAACACTTAGTTTGGCCCATGATTTAGGTCATACGCCTTTTGGTCACGCTGGTGAAGAAACACTCAATTATTGTATGAGTAAATATGGCGGTTTTGATCATAATATTCAAACAATTAGAATTGTTACTATTCTTGAAAATAGATATTATAATTTTAATGGGCTTAATCTTTCATTTGAAACATTGGACGGACTGGTAAAACATAATGGACCGGTTAAAGACTTAAAAAAATATAACAAAATATTAGGTAAAAATTTTTTTAAAAATAAAATAAATTTTTCTACCAATACTTCTCTCGAGGCTCAGATAGCTTCAATATCTGATGACATAGCTTATAACAGTCACGATTTAGAGGATGGTCTTAAGTCAAATTTATTTAAATTAGAAGATCTGATGGCTATACCAGTGCTTAATAAAATTGTGTTAAAACATAAAAAAAAATTGAAAAATAACTCAATTGATTTAGTTGTAAGACAAGTAATTAGAGAAATGATTAATGAAATGGTTAGCGATGTTATTATTACCACTCAAAAAAATATTAAATTTCATAAAATAGAAAAATTTAAAGATATATATAAAATTAAAAAAAATATAGTTACCTTTTCAAAAAATATGCAAGATTTTGACATTAGAATTAAAAAATTTTTAAAAGAAAAAATGTACTTTCATAAAAGTGTAAACACAAAAACAAATTATGGAAGAAAAATTATTAAAAACTTATTTTCTAAAATCAAGAAAAGCCCAAAAAAATACATTAATATTAATAAGTACAAAGACTCAAACTTAGATAGAATAATATGTGATTTTATTGCTGGTATGACTGATAGATATGCAATAAATCTATATAACAAACTTAAATGAATATTTTTCAATATTATTTATCTGAAATACATAATTTAATTTTAAGTCATAAAGATGATTTAAAACTTAAAAATCTTGAGTCACTAAAAAATATTAATTTAGAAGTTCCCCCAGATCAATTTAATTATGATTTATCATGTAACGCATCTCTTATCCTTGCTAAGTCTAATCAATTAAATCCTAAAAACCTATCTTTAGAGCTTAAAAAAATATTTGAGAATAAGATAAATCATTTTGATGTAATTGATATTGCTGGACCTGGTTTTCTTAATATTAAATTATCAAATATTGCAATTGTTAGAAGTATTAATTTAATTTTAGAAAATAATGAAACATATGGTTCAAGTAGATTGAATAAAACTTATAACATTGAGTTTGTATCTGCTAATCCAACGGGTCCAATGCATGTAGGACATTGTAGAGGCGCTATATACGGGGATGTTTTAGCAAATCTTTTAAAATTTAATGGAAATAAAGTTACTAAAGAATACTACATAAATGATTACGGAAATCAAATTGCCAACTTCGTTGAGTCTGTTTATTTAAGAATTAGAGAGATAAAGTACAACGAAGAATATCCTGTAAAAGAAAATCTCTATCCTGGTTTTTATATCAAAGAAATAGCTCAAAAAATTTTAAACAAAAATCCGAATAAAAATTTTGATAATTATACAAAAACTTATGATTTTCTAAAAGAAAAATCTCTTTTAGAGTCAATGGCATTAATAAAAAATGATTTGAGCAAATTAGGAATTTTACATGATAATTTTTTTTCTGAAACAGAACTTGTAAATAAAGATTTAGTGAATCAAGCTGTTAATAAACTTAAAGAAAAAAAATATATAGAAGAAGGCTATCTTCAGCCGCCTAAAAGTGAAGTTATTGAAAATTGGAAAAAAACAAAAAGATTAATATTTAAATCAACTCTATTTGGAGATGACACTGATAGAGCTTTACAAAAAAATGACGGCACGTGGACTTATTTTGCAAATGATGTTGCTTATCATATGGACAAGGTAAACAGAAATTACAATCATTTAATAAATGTTCTTGGTGCTGATCATACTGGTTATATCAAAAGAATAACAGCAGCTGTGAAGGCTCTATCAAACGGTAAAATTAATTTAGAATGTAAAGTATGTCAACTAGTCAAACTTTATAAAAAAGGTAAACCATTTAAAATGTCAAAAAGGGCAGGTGAATTTATTTCGGCTCAGGATCTTCTTAATGAAGTAGATAAAGACTCAATAAGATTTATGATGCTTAATAGAAGCAATGATGTGGAATTAGATTTTGATTTTGATAAAGTAAAAGAAAAAACAAAAGATAATCCAGTTTTTTATGTACAGTATGCATTTGCTAGAATTAATTCACTGCTTAGGTCTTTAAATATTAATTTGCATAATAAGATTAAACTTAATGATGAAAAATTAATTTTAAATGAAAATGAAAAAAAAATTATTAGAAAAGTATTTGAGTGGCCAAAAGTAATTGAATCTTCTTCTAAAAAATATGAACCTCATAAGATTCCATTTTATCTTTATGATTTATCAACATTATTCCACGCATATTGGAGTAAAGGTAATGAAGACAAAAAATATAAATTTATTGAAAATCATAAAATAAAAAGAATAGAGATTTTAGCAATTATGAATCTCGTTGCTACTGTAATTCAAAATGGAATGAAAATTCTGGGCGTTTCATTACCTGATAAAATGTAATGTATAAAATATTTAATTTAATATTTATATTGATAATACTATTATTTTTTTTGAACACTTATAAATATTACTCGTCAAATAAGAATTTTAAAAAGAAAGATTTTATTCGTAGTAATATAAATCAAATTATAGATGATAAAATTTCAGATTTGCCAATTTTAGACAATGATACTATTAATGTTATTGAGTTTAACGATGCATTTTCAGATGATATTGTTAAAGAAAAATCTAGAAGTTTTTGGAATTTATTAAAATCTAAATGAAAAAAAAAGCAATAATTGTCAGTATAAAAAGTTTTAAGCTATCCAATAAGGAAAAACTTTTGTTATCAAATGAAAATCCTTGGGGATTAATTTTATTTAAAAGAAATATAAAATCTTTAATCCAAATTAAGTCATTAATTAGAAATATAAGAAAATTTACTCATGACAAAAATTTTCCAATTATGATAGATGAGGAGGGGTCTACAGTCTCACGACTTAGAAACATTATAAATCATAACGTTTCCGCTAAATATTTTGGAAATCTATATTCAGTAAATAATAACTTAGGTACTAATCTTTATAAAAATTACTTACGATCTCTTTGCAAAATTCTAAAAACTATTGGGATAAACATTAACACAATTCCAGTTCTTGATATTTTGAGAAAAAATACAAGTCCAATTTTTTTAAATAGATGTTTTTCTGATAAAAAAGAAATTGTAAAAAAATTAGGTAAAATAACCGTGACTGAATGTCATGCACACAAAATACTTTCAGTAATGAAGCACATGCCTGGACATGGATGTACTATATCAGACAGTCATTTTATAATGCCAAAAGTAAATTTTTCAAAAAACAAGTTAGTCAATAACGATTTTTATCCATTTAAATCAAATCCTGCTAGACTTGGAATGACTGCTCACATCCTTTATAGTAAAATTGACTCAAATAATGTTGCCACTTTCTCAAAAAAAATTATCAAAGATATAATTAGAAAAAAAATTGGTTTTAAAGGTATTTTAATGTCTGATGATATTTCTATGAAGGCGCTAAAATTTGATTTAATTACTAATGCAAAAAAATCACTAGATGCCGGCTGTAATTTAGTTTTATATTGTGCTGGTAACATTAATGATAACTTGAAATTGATTAAATCTGTGCCTTATATTGATGATTTTACATCTAAAAAAACCTCAGAAATTTATAAAATTTTAAGGTAAAATTATTAATGGAATCGAATAAAACAAATCAAATATCTATTGATATACCAAATTATAGTGGACCTCTTGAGATACTTCTTGACCTTGCAAAAACTCAAAAAGTTGATTTGGCAGAAATATCTATCACTAAATTGGCTGATCAATTTTTAGAGTATATTGGTAAAAACGAAAATTTGGATTTGGAGACTGCTTCAGAATTTTTGTTAATGGCAACATGGCTTGCATACTTAAAATCTAAATTATTGCTACCTGATGATGAAGATGATGATTTTAAAGCTTTAGAAGTTGCTCAAAAATTAAAACTACAGCTTAAAAAATTAGAGTTAATCAGAATATTATCAGATAAAATGTTACAAAAAAAAAGATTGGGAGTACATATTTTTACTAGAGGGATTAAAGGTGGAATAAGATCTATAAATACACCTGTATATGACGTTTCACTTTATGAACTTCTAAAAACTTATTCTAGTATTCAAATGCACAAAACTTTTCAAAATATAACTATCCCAAAACTACCTGTTTTGACTACTGAGGAAGGCATCAAACAAATTAAAAAGAATTTAAATAAAATTACTGATTGGAAAAATATAAGTGAATTAATTCCAAGATTTTATTATGATAATAAAATGAAAAAAACAGGATTAGCCGGAATTTTTTCAGCAAGTTTAGAATTAACTAAGGAAGGTATAGTGCAAGTTTCTCAAAAAAAAATATTCGATAAATTAATGATTAAAAAACTTTGATATGGTTAATAAGAAAAAAAATAATATAATTAATTTTCCTTCATCACCTTCTAAACTAGAAAGACAAGTTGAAGCTATTTTGTTTGCAGCATCAGAACCCCTCGATATCGAAACTATTGAAAAGAGAATTCAAACTAAAGTGAATATTAAAAAAATATTAGAAAATATTAAAAATATATATGATAAAAGAGGAATTAATTTAGTTTGTATTAAAAAAAAATGGTCATTTAGAACAGCCGAAGATTTATCTAAGTTAATGGCTTTGCAAAAATCTACTCATAAAAAATTATCAAAAGCTACAATAGAGACATTAGCAATTATTGTTTACCATCAACCAGTTACTAGGTCTGAAATTGAAGAAATTAGAGGTGTATCATTTGCATCAAATACTTTAGAAATTTTACTTGAACTGAATTGGGTAAAACCAGCTGGTCGTAAAGACGTTCCTGGTAAACCAATACAGTATTCAACCACTGAAAGTTTTTTAAATCATTTTAATATTCAAAAACTATCTGATCTTCCAACAATAGATGAACTAGGATCCGCTGGTCTTATAGACACTACTAGTATTGATAAATCAATTTTTGGAACAGGCAAATTTTTTAAAGAACAGTCAATTAATGAAAAACAAAATAATATTTACGAAGATATTGAAGAAGCTATCAAAAAGGCACCGGAAGAGGAGAAATAAACATATTTATTTAATTTAAATTATTGTATATAATTATCTATTATGGGAATTAGTTTCTGGCAAATCGCAATTGTAGTTGTACTAGTTGTTTTACTTTTTGGTAGAGGTAAAATATCAAGCTTAATGGGAGATGTTGCCAAAGGAATTAAAAGCTTTAAGAAGGGCATGAGTGATGACAGCTCTTCAAATGATGACAGTTCTAATAATAACTCAGACAATTCTAATTCCGAAGACAAATAACCCAATATGCCTCAAATCGGTTGGTTAGAGATTTTATCATTAGTCATTATTGCAATTTTAGTGTTAGGCCCTAAAGAATTTCCATTAGCATTAAAAAAAATTGGTTCTTATTTTGGAAAATTAAAAAACACATTAAGTAATTTTCAAAGAGAAGTCTCTTCTGTTACAAAAGATATTGATTTAGACGATGCTTCAGATCAAAAAAATAAAAAAAAAGAAATAATTAAAAAAGATGAGTGATAACAATTCATTTACAAGTCACTTTATTGAACTTCGCTCTAGATTAATTAAGTCAATAACATTAATTTTTGTTTTATTCATTGTCTCATATGTTTTTGCGGAACAAATTTATTCATTTTTAGTTGATCCATATGCAAATGCAGTAAAAAATGACCAAATAACAAGAAGATTAATTTTTACAGCATTACATGAAACTTTTATTACTTACATTAAAGTTGCTTTTTTTTCTGCTATTTTTCTTGGAAGTCCGATAATACTTATTCAAATCTATAAGTTTATAGCACCTGGATTATATAAAAATGAAAAAAGAGCGCTTTTACCTTATCTCATATCTACACCAATTCTTTTTTTATTAGGTGGAGTGTTGGTTTATTTTTTAGTGATGCCATTAGCTATTAAATTTTTTTTGTCGTTTGAGTCAATGGGATCGAGTTCGAGCTTACCAATTCAATTAGAAGCTAAGGTTAATGAATATCTTTCATTAATAATGAGATTAATTTTTGCTTTTGGAATAAGTTTTCAGTTACCTATATTATTAAATTTATTAGCTAGAATAGGTGTTGTTAATTCAGAATATTTAAAAAAAAGACGTAGATATGTAATAGTCATTATTTTTGGAGTTGCAGCTATTTTAACACCACCAGATCCAATAACACAAGTAGGGTTAGCAATACCTTTGTTATTACTTTATGAGTTGTCTATAATAACTGTTAAATTTACGGAAAAGAAAAAAGAAAAAGAGAATTTAAAAGATGCATAACATTAAAGATTTAAGAAAAAACTTAATTATCTTTAAAAAAAAATTTAAAGATAGAAATTTAGAATTTGATTTAGAAGAATTTAATAATTTAGACGAACTAAATAGAAAATTAATTACAGATAAAGAAAAGCTTGAACAAGAAAAAAAAACTTTATCTAAGCTTAAAGATAAAAGTAATTTTGATAAATCAAAAAAAATTTCAGAGAAAATTTCAATTTTAGAAAAAAAACAAGAGGAAAGTCAAAATCAAGTAAATAAAATTGTATTTTCACTTCCTAACATCGCTTTAGAAGACGTGCCTATTGGAAAAGATGAAAAGGCTAATAAATTAATAAAAAAAAATGGAAATATTAGAAATTTTTCTTATAGAATCAAGTCTCATGTTGAAATTGGTTTTAAAGATAAAAATATAGACTTTGACACATCTATTAAACTATCTGGTTCGAGATTTGTGGTGCTTAAAAACAAATTTGCATTATTAGAAAGAGCTTTAATTAACTTTATGCTTGATACTCACATTAATGATTTTAAGTACTCAGAAATTTCCCCTCCTTTAATTGTTAATGAAGATGTAATGTTCGGGACCGGTCAATTACCCAAATTTGAAGAAGATCAATTCGAAATTAAGTTTGATAATTCTGATCAAAGAAAATTTTTAATCCCAACGGCTGAAGTAGTTTTAACTAATTTAGTAAGAAAATCTATAATTGAGAAAAGTCAATTACCACAAAGATTTGTTGCTGCAACCCCTTGTTTTCGAAAAGAAGCTGGAAGTTACGGCAAAGACACTAAAGGCATGTTTAGACAACACCAATTTTATAAAGTTGAGCTTGTTAGTATAGTTGAACCAAATAAATGTATCAAAGAACTAGATCGTATGTTGGGTTGTGCTGAAAAAATTTTAGAAAAACTCGATATACCATATCAGGTAGTCCTACTTTCTACTGGTGACATGGGCTTTAGCTCTGAAAAGACATATGATATTGAAGCATGGATTCCTTCAGAGAAGAAATACAGAGAGATTTCTAGCTGTTCTTCTTGCGGTTCAT
>VMHT01163015.1_pt1 | contig 15372 bp, 7 predicted proteins | sample 4693611 | NCBI WGS metagenome assembly VMHT01 (sample SAMN12280063, study PRJNA550983) | marine metagenome | isolation source: seawater sampled from same location over 5 years 0.02-0.2 micron viral filtrate | place: USA: collected off the coast of southern California halfway between the port... ... | reverse complement strand
TAATGATATAACTGGACATATTAATGAATTAACTAATTTCAAATTTTATAAAAGAGAAATAACTAATTATGATATTAGTTATAGTCCAATAAGTAATGAAGAATTTGATATTGGATTTCCAACAGATTTAATAGATTTTTCCAATAATAAAATAGAAGTTACCGATAGAGATTTTGAAGTTGAAACTACTTTTATATTTAATAACAGTATTAGTTTTGATATTAATTTTCAAGAAAATAAATCAATACAAAAAGTAATAAATACTACACTAAGCGATACAAGTGCAAATAATATGTCTGGTGTAAAATTAAAAGCAATATATTATGATGTTTCACAAAATAATCAACAATACATTATAATAAATGATGTTAGTTTAAATAATTATATTCTACACAATTCTGAAATATCAACTAATCAACTTGTTTATGATTTGTCTAAAAATTATCCCACTATTGGATATTTAAATACTACAACTGAAAATTATAATACTATTGGATTTTCTAAAAAATTTTATGATTTGGAATTTCCAGAAATTAATGAACCATATTATGATGATATTAGAAATAATTTAACATTAAATAATATAACAAATAATTTAATACCTAAAATTAAATTTTATGATTCTAGTGACAATGAATTAACTATTAATAATATTTCAATTGATATTAGTAAATCTAATACAAGTAGTGGTATATATCAAAATTTATATTTGAATGTTGAATTTAATGAGTCATATAAAATAAATTATATTAAAATATATGATGATATTACTACAGATAACTATGTTAGAAATTTAGGTCCTTTAAAACTTTTTTATTATAATAGTGATCAAAATAATAATATAACAGATAAATTTATATTTCAAACAGATAATTATAATAAATTTGAAAAAAATAATAGTATATCAAATTACAATTTTGTAAATTATTACAAATATCAAATTGATGGAAACATTACAAATATTTTAAGAGAAATCATTGATACAAATCCTTTTCAAGATATATCAAGCACAAAATATAGATTTGAATTTAAAAATTTGATAGATAATCTTAATATATTAACACTAGAAGATGTATCACAAAATATAAGTTTTATTGATTTAAATGATAATAATATATTAAATAGTTCATATAATATTGATAATTTTTCAAGCAATATTGATTATCCAGAATTAATTTCAAATTATGATGTTATAAGGCATACAATAGTAATTGATAATGATGATACAATGATAAATAATAATTGTATTTTTAATAATTCTGTTGAATTTAATTCGCCTGTAAAAATACAAAATGGTGTCCAGTTTTCAGGAATAAATACAAATATAGAAACTAAAAATATTTCTATGAATCCCGGAAGAATAAAAATTAATAATGTTACAGACTATGTTATACCTATGGGAGGCATTGACTATACAAAAGGAGACAAAAGTATAACAGGTATTAGAATGGATACAGGACAAGAAGAAGTAGCCTTTATGGGTTATGATAATTGTTTTGACAAATTTTATTTAATACAAGATTCGAATGATAATTATAATAATGCAATTGATCATATTCAAGGAAATAATCCAAATGTAAAAAGGCGATTCAACGCTTTAAAGTCTTCTGACTTAGTAATTGATACACTATATTGTAAAAATATTATTTACAATAGAAACAAAGAATGGGATAATACAACATCAAAAGCAGATAAAAGATTATTTGATATATCAATTAATCCAACCAATAATCAAGATATAAATATCACTATGGATGCCTCATTTAATGTTATTCATGATTGTAATTTTGGAAATAATGTTAATATTACAAGAACATATACAGATATAACTTATGGTGTTTCTATTGGTGAAAGTTTAAATATTGGTAAAAATATCATATTAGGAAATAATGATGATTCTATAAAATTAATAACGTCCGGCGTAGACCCAGTAAATGGTAATCCAACACGTGGATTATTTGTTGGTTCATCCATTCCCGTTCAAATGGAGAATAAACTTACTGTTTATGAAGATACAAAATTAAGAAAATATTCTGATAACGCATATTGTTTACAAATTATAAAAGATGCAGATAATGATGAAAAAAATATGACTATACGTTCTGACGCAATTAATTTCTTTACAAGTGAAACAAATAATTTAATTAGAATGAAAGATTCATTAATGACTATAAATGGTGATATAAAACTTCAAGGAACATTTTTTGATATAAGCGGACAATTCCAAAATACTACATTGCACAAATTAGATATTGTTAATAATTTTATTGAATTAAATACAAATTATGATGGAAGAGTTGATAATTATGATTCGGGTATAATGATTAGAAGAGGTATTTCTGGAGAAACACCAACTGAAGGCGATGATATATCATTTAATGACATAAGTAATGTTGTAAAATATAGATTTGAATTTGATTCTAGTGGTGAATTAATTCCAGCAGATATTAGTGGAAAACCTATTGGGAATTATTTTAATCTTTGGAATTCTGGTAATAGTAATAATTCTGATTTAATGGTTAAAATTTCCAATAATACATTTTTAAATGTTGAAATGAATGGAAATGGTGGAATAATTTTTGATATATCATATCAATCTTTAACTGATAGCGCAGATAAATATTTAAAACAAATTGAATATATATATGATACAAATAATAGTGGAGATAATTTATTAAATTTAAAAGTTTATTTTTGGGATATTAACAATAATAAATATATAATTAGAAGAGATGATATAAATTATAATATAAATCCTAATGATGGTATATATAAATTTTCAACTAATGATAATATGGATACAGCAGTAAAAGTAGAAGAACATGAAGAATATGCTGTTTTTGGTTGGGATGCGCCTGATAATAGATTTATTCTTGGAACTTCCACATATGACAAACTAATTGATAGAAATATTACAAAAGATTCCACTTTAAATAGAGGACAAGAAATATTTTATTTTAAACGAGGAGATAATGGAACAACATATGACACAGCAAATTTATTATGTGGAGAACTTGAAGCAAATGGCGATGTTGATTGCCGTGGTAATATATTAGTGCGTGGAACATCATATTTGGATAATGATGTTACTATAGATTGTGGGCAAATTATTATAGATAATACACAAACAAATAACGCAAATATTAATGAAGACCTTCGTTCTTTAAATATTATGATTAAAATAGGTTCAGATGAAAAATGTATTGAATTTAATAAAAATTCTGAAAATAATGATCAAAATGGGACTTTATTAATAAAATCTGGTATTGATGTTTCTATGAATAATAATCTTGATGTTAGCAATAATGTTAATTTTGGATTAGAACAATATCCAGTTAAATTTAACGTTGTAAATGGTATTACGGAATTTAATAATAATTCATCAAATAAATATATTAAATTTGATACAAATCAAAATGGACACGCTTTATTTGAGTCAGGTATAGATGTTTCAATGAATTCCTATCTGGATGTTAGCAAAAATATGAATATAGGACACGGAAATGAAAGAGTAACTTTTGATGTTTCAAACGCAATAACAATGTTTAGTAATCAAAATAACTTTGAAGGTTCTTTAAATCACATAGATAATTATTATTATAATATTGAATTTAAAACAAATAAAAATGATGGTGTTGCTATTTTTGGAACAGGTATAGATGTTTCAATGAATAAAAGTGCCACTGTTAAAAATGTTTTACAAACAAAAGGAAGACTTATTATACCCACTATTGACATGGGAATAGTAAGACATTCACAAGATACAAATGATGAAAATAGAAATAGTTTATATAATACTGATGATTTTTATGTTAAAAGAAAAAATTTTGATGAAGGACAAATAGATTTAATTGTAGATAATTTTGACCAAAGTTGTGTTATTTCAGGAAGAGAAGGTGAAATTTTATATGATACATATAATGGTAAATTCATTGGCTATTATCCCCACATGAACAAATTTAAAGAATTAGATGGCGGAGCCATTAGTGAAACAGGGAATATTTCTATTTTTTGTGCAGACAAAGGTTTAAATAATAATACTATTGATATTAGCGGACAAACTTCAAAAATTTATGATTTGAGTGGTATATATTTTTATTTAGACCAATCTGAAAGAAATAGAAATAAAAATAATTCTTTAATGAAATTTGTTAAAGACGCAAGTGGGATTATTTCTTTAGATGTATGTGGAAATATTAATTGTACTAATTTAATAGATACTAGCGGCGCATTGGTTGAAAATGATATTGTTTGCAAAGGTAAATTATTTGTTTCTAATTTAGATATATCTGAAAATTTAATCGTTGGAAATAAAATTTCTTCAAAGCATTTAGATGTTAGTAATGTGTTAACAACTACTAATTATGTTAGTCAAAAAATAATGAATTATATTGATATACTTGATATTGGAAGATTTAATAATTTGCAAATAAGAGAACAAGAAGGAAATACACTTGTTAAGTATGGTAATAATGGTTTTGGTGAATTTGCATTTTGGTGGAGAAATTTAGATATTATAGATAATAGTTACAATATGATAACTAATATAACAAATAAATTTTCAAATAATTATGGAGGGGATGCTGTTTTTGATAATGATAATGAAGGTTGGATTAAAAATACAAAATTATTTCAATCAAATAATGGAATTCCAAGAGTTGATAATAATTCATTCGTATTTATTCATTTTAAAATGAAAAATTATCAAGAAGGGTTTAAAATTGTAATTAATCAAAGTAATGATAGAGATAATAGAATTAAGAATTATTTTATTTTATATGTTAAAAATCAAAATTTTAATGATTCTAAATGGAAATATGTAAGTTCAAATAGCAATAAGGATGATTCAGCACCCACTCTTGAAATTAAGAGATGCGATTTAAGATATGAACATGATATTAATGAAAATGATTTAGAATACTTATTGGTTTATTATTTTGAAGAATCAGAATATGAATTAGATGACGCTAATTACAAACCTAATTATATACAATTAGAAATAAAAAGATTAATTGGACTAACAGTCAATAAAACAACTACAATTGAAGATGATTTAACAACTATTAAAAATATTTTTATGGAAGGAGAAAAATCTAATGTTATTTTTGATTTGTCTAATTCTAATGTTAATTATGATAATATTAATATTGATATAAGCGGAGACATTGATTGTACTGGTAGTGTTAAAATAACTAAAAATCTAAGAACAAATATGATTAAAACTGCTAGTTCTAATAATTTTATTAATATTTTAAGTAATTATGGTGCAATAGATCCATCTAGTTCTTATAATATAGATTTTCATAATGATATAATAAATACTAGTTCAAACGATTTAAATGTATTTTTAAATATTGAAAATTTTAAAAAAAAACAAGAAAGAGGCTTTTTAAATATAATACAAGATAAAGAAACTATTTTAAATATTGATGTTAGTAATAATTTTATGGACGATTCTGGTAATATTATAAATGATATTTCTAATAATATTCAAAAAGAAATTTATAGTAATACATGGATATCTTCTATTGGTGATTTTGATTCTAGTGGAGTAGGGGGATTTCATCAATCATTTAGTTTAATTAAATTTAATTTATAAGATGTTTTTATTGATTATGTAATAAATATTTATAAAGATTCTCATAATTTTGAAGTTTTAAATATATGGTGTGAAAATGAAATTAATAATAATTATGATAAATTAGCAACAATAACAAATAAAAGTACTTTAAATTTAGAAAGCAATAAAAATTACGTTATTATATTTTCCAAAGATCAGGGTCTTGATGCAAATAATGACACAGCGTATTTTACAATTACATATAAAGATCGTTTAGTTATTGATAATAATCTTGAAATTGTTAACAATATTGATATAAGTGAAAATTTAAATGTGCGTGGTGATGCTTTATTTAATAAAACAATTGATGCCAACAATAGGTTATTAGTTCCCGTTTTAAATATGGATAAAACAATTAGTTTATATAAAACAAGACCTGAAATTGGAGAAAAAAATGTTTCCGATATAAGTATAAATGGGTTAAATGGAGAAATTATATATGATATTTGTAGAAATACATTTTTGGGTTATTTTCAAAATAAAAATAAATATATGGAAATTGGAGGAGGTAGCATTTCCAGTGAGAATGGATTAACTTCTATTTTATGCGTTGAAAAGGGACTTAAATATGAACCACCTAATCATGAAGATTCATTTGATCTAAGTGGAATACATTTTTATATTGATACCGACGAAGATTCTAGAAATAAAGAAAACTCTATTATGAAATTATTAAAATATAATAATGATGATATTTATTTAAATTTAAATGGTAATATTATTTGTAAAAATAATTTAGATGTTAGTGATATTGATGTTTCCAATAATTTATTAGTTGAAAATAATTGCACTATTTTAAATAAATTAGATGTTAGTGGTGTTGATATTTCCAATAATTTATTAGTTGAAAATAATTGCACTATTTTAAATAATTTAGATGTTAGTGGTGTGGATATTTCTAATAATTTATTAGTTGGAAATGATGTTACTATTAGAAATAATACATTAATACATAAAAAATTAGATGTTGAAAATATTGATGTTTCTAATAATATTAAAATATATCAAAAATTAGATGTTAGTCGTGTTGATATTAGTCAAGTATTAATAATTCCAAGAAGACATGACGAAAATTATAAAAAAGATGGAAATGGTAGCGGTATTAGTGGTGAAATATATTATGACGATGTTGAAAACAAATTTTTCGGAAATTATGGTAATGATAAGGGTTTTAAACAACTTGGAGGTGGATCTATGAGTAATAGTGGTAATATTTCTATACTTTCTTTAGATAAAATAGATAATATTAATAATACTGATTCAAGTGGTATATATTTTTACATTGATACTCCAGAAGATGATAGAATTACAGATGTTAGTTTATCTGTAATGAAATTGGAAAAAGATTTAAATCAAAATATAATACTCTCAATTAATGGGGATATTAGTTGTAATGGGGTTTTTGATGTTAGTGGAGATATACATGTTGAAAATGGAACTATTTATGTTGAATCGGGACAAGTGGTTGTTAAATCTGATAAAAGATTAAAAAAAGATATTAAAAATATAAATAATTCATTGGAATTATTTAAAAATATACGAGGAGTTGAATATAAATGGAATGATTTAATGAAAAAACATCATAAATCTATATCAACAACAGAAAAACAATATGGTGTTATTGCACAAGAAGTTGAAAAATATATACCTGAAATAATAAAAAAGAATCGTTATGGGTTTAAAATGGTAAATTATACAAAATTAATACCATTTTTATTAGAAGGAATTAAATCTCAACAAAATGAAATAAATCAATTAAAAGAAGAAAATAAAAATATGAAATATACTATGGATAAAATACTAGAAAGATTGAATAATTTAGAACAAAGTTAAAAAATTTATTTTAATTTATTATTTTATTATATATGTCCTTTACGGAATATAATAAAAATGGAATTATATATACATTAGTAGATGGTGAGTCATTTACTCTTGGTGGTAGTGAGACTACTTTAAATATTAGAAGTTTGTTTTTAGATGATAATTTATGTGCTTTTAGAGGCTCTAATAATTTTAATTATACTTATAATAAAGAAGAATCAGAATCTGACGACATTATGGCAGATATTTCAAAAAATCGTAAACTTAAAAAAAATCTTGACCCAACTTATAAATTATCCTGTATCTTAGATAATTCACGAAATATGCAAAATGATTTTTTAATAGCAAACTGGGGAGGAATTATTATTGATAGTAGTGGTGATATTATTTTAGATTCAAGTGCTGCTACTGTTAGAATAGGTTATAGAGTAAATTATGACCTTTCAGATAATAAACAACTCACATATAAAAGATTTAATGGTGGGTGGGATGAAAATGAAATGGAAAAAGATATAGAAACTGGTAATTTAATATTAGATATTAGTGGTCATGTTAAATTTGTAAATGGAGAAATAAAGTTTGGTCATGGAGACTATGGTGATGATAATAATCCAGAAATAATAACAATACGAATTGATCCTAGCAATGGTAATATTGATGTTTCTAATAATATTAAAATATATCAAAAATTAGATGTTAGTCGTGTTGATATTAGTCAAGTATTAATAATTCCAAGAAGAGATAATTCTAGTGGAGATAATAAATATAAAAAAAGTGGAACTGGTAGCGGTATTAGTGGTGAAATATATTATGACAGTTCTGAAAACAAATTTTTCGGATTATATGATGGAAAGGGTTTTAAGGAATTTGGTGGTGGTTCAAGCAGTAATAGTGGTAGAGTATATATTAAAGCTGTGGATAAAGTTGGACAAAATGATGTTAGTGGAATATATTTTATGGTTGATGCTACTGCGGATTTAGAAACTCATTCTTTACTTGATGGGCAAAGAATTATGAAAATAACTAAATATGGTGTAGATGTTAGTGGAAATTTAAATATTGAATCTCACAATGGAATAAATAATGGTTTAAAATTAGGTCCAACATTAGTAACATCATCTGCTGCTGAATTAAATATATTAGATGGTAACAAAACAGTCGCCTCAATTGTAACTATTGCTGATGAAGATAGACTAGTATTAAATGATGATGGTACAATGAAACAAGTACCAGTATTAAATTTTAAAACTTATTTTGAAAGTGGATTAATAACACAACAAGATACAAACACAATAAATATAAATAATCAAGAAACAACAATAAATGAGATCAAAAACAATACTTTAAATTCAACATTAAAATCAGTAGTAGATGATAATACTGCTAAATTGAGTAATATAACAATAGAGACAGATGAATTAATTTATAAAAAATTAAATGTGGGTGTGCTTGGCACGCAAATGATGCTAGGACACAGTGATTTAACATTTGATCAATATAATTGCTCTATGAGAATTTTAGATAATGGAGATTTACACTTGAATGTTCCAGATGGAAGAAATTTCCAATTTAGAATAAATGATGAGCAAAAAATGATAATTAAGTCTAATGGAAATGTAGGAATAGGCAAAGATAACCCAAGTGAAAAATTAGAAGTGGGGGGTAATATAAAAGCTAGTGGAACAATAGAATCATCAGCAACACCTAGTAATGGTAATCACCTAACTAATAAAACTTATGTTGATAATTCTACTAGTTATATTGGTTCATATGATAAAAGTGGTTATTTAGATATAGGCAGTAAGGGAAACGGGGGAACAAAGGGTAATATAAATCATTCTAATTCTTGGAAATCAAATGATTATCATGTTTGGCTAAGAAATTCCAGACAACCGACAGCATCCAATTATTCAAATGTGCGTATTGGATTTGGTAATGGAGCGGGTAATAATACAAATACTTATCCACAGTTCGGACCTGCAGCCTATATTGGCGTTCATATGGGAGGATACTCACAATCACAATCAGAGTTTAATGGGGACGCAGCTGGAGGTGATTTAGTTTTAGGAGCATCTGGAAGAGGTAGTGTACAAACTGGAGTGCCAGAAAGAATGCGTATTGTTGGTAATAATGGTAATGTTGGTATAGGGACAAAAGACCCAAGTGAAAAATTAGAGGTGAATGGTAATATAAAAGTTAGTGGAATAAAAGTTAGTGGAACAATTTTTATTAATAATGACACCCCCTCAACTAATAAATCTACCGGTGCTTTAAAAGTTACTGGTGGTGTTGGTATTATTGGTGATTTAAATGTTGGTCAGGATATAACAGCCTATGCCTCATCAGATAAACGATTAAAGACTAATATTGTTCCAATTGAGAATCCATTAGATAAATTAAGTAAGATTAATGGTTATAATTTTGAATGGATAGAAAACAAAGAAGTTCAATCAAACAAAGGAAAAGATGTGGGTGTAATCGCACAAGAAATTAATGAAATTTTGCCAGAAATTACTATAACAAGAGACAATGGATATATGGCGGTTCGTTATGAAAAATTAACTGCTTTCCTAGTTTCATGCGTTAAAGAACAACAGAAGATTATTGAAGAACAAAAAGAAAAACTTAATTATCAAGAAAAAGAGATATTAAGTTTGAAAGATAATATTGCTTTAATAATGGAAAAAATAAATCTTTAGAAATATAAAAATTTTATTGCGTTTTTATTATTGAATTGGATATATTATTATTATCTTATAACACAAATTTTTTGTATATATTTTTATAATTATCTTTAGAAAAAATATATTTATATATATATATATAATGCAATTGGACATTAAGGAATTACTTGCCAAACATAAAGTCAAAACCCCATCACCAGATAAGCGAGGAAAAATAAAAAGATTTCAGACTAAAAATCGCAGAGGAGATAAAGTATCTGTAAATATTGGTACACTATCTAAAGATAAAGATTATAATGCTGTAACAGACCCTATTAATGTAAACGCCACAGGAGAAGCATTACATGAATGGAAAGATGATGAAAATTATGAAGAGAAAGACAAACAATGGAATAAACAGTGGGAGGCACTAGCAAAGCAATATAAAGATTTAAAAAAAAACTGGAAAAGTAAATACAGTAAAGAAGATTATAAAATTATAAGAAAAGCACTTATAGCCAAAGAAAAGGATTTATTCAAATATAAATGTAAAAATGAAGGACCTCGCATAAGAGGATTTAGACTTCATCCTAACAGTGGCAGATGCAGACCATGCAAACACCCTTCATCGTTTAAAACAAATGATGGCGGTAAATCTTATCACTGTAGAGTAGGCACTGAAGCAAAAAAACGCCGTGATGTAAAAGTGCCAAAAAATAATAAAGGCAAAACAGCAGTTTTAGGTCCAAAAGGGCGTTGGATTAATTCTTCAAAAGCTGAAAAATATAAAGGAATAAAAGGGGAAGTAATTAATCTTAAAGGTATGACACAACAACAAAGACATAATTTATGGTTTGATTGGAATTATAGCGTGGATTCAAAAGGTAAAGTTATAAAAAGACAGAAGTGGAAAGAAGGAAAACAAACAGAAAGAAGAAAAAGTAGATCTGGCGATAGAAGAAAAACAAGAAGAAGAGGACCATCAATTCCTTCATACAAAGCATCTAGCGGTTTAAGAAAAAAACTTGAAAAACTTAAAGATAAAAATGAATACAGAAACGAATTAAATAACCTATTAGAAGAAAAAAGAAAACAAAGAATGGCTAATTCAAAAATAAATTGTGAAATTAGAAAATGGAAAATGGGAAATAATCCTCATATTATTGAGGAAAATCGCGCTAAATTAATTAATATGACAGAAAAAGCATGTAAATTATCAGAAAACTATTTAGATTTGTTAACTGATATACAAGTTTTGAAGAACGCCAGTTACGAAGATAGTGACAAAACTGTTGCAGTAAAAAAAGGCGGCGCTAGAACAAGACGCCAAAGAAAAAGAAGAAACAGAACAAGGAAAAGATATTAAAGATTATTTAAGTTAATTATATATGTCTGTTCTTCCTCATCTACATCACCAGCAAGGCGAAAATATTAAACAGGGGCATCCTTGTCAACCACCAATTAAATATTATATATACAACGCACAACGAAAAGATTTAAAACATCTATTAAATACATTAGAATCTATTAAAGAATTAACAGGTGTTTTAGGAGAAAAAAAAACCAAAGAACTGTTATTTTTAATGTCGCAAGATAATGCTAGCAGTAGCGATATTTTTAAAAATGCGTGCATTTATAAAAAAGACAGAAATCTTGAAGAATTTAAATATACGTCAAAAAAAAATAAATTAAAACGAGTAAATTCTTTTTAAAAGTAGATTTTAGAAAAATCTACGGCAAAACAGTAGATTTTAGAAAAATCTACTTTTGATTGTAAACTTTTTTTAAAAGTTTACTTTTTAAAAGTTTACATAAATTGAAATAATTATAAAAAATATTTTATAATTATTAAAACTAAAACAAAAACAAAAACAAACACAAACACATAAAAATAAAATGTTTTGGATTACAAACAACGCAGATCAACCGTTAATTGAAACTGTTTATTTTTTAGAAGAAAAAAAGGGAAAATATCCCCACATTTTAATTAACAAAATTACAAATAATGTTAAATATAATGGTAAATGTGGTATTATTTTGAAAAAAGATAAAAAAATTATTTGGGACGATGGATATGAATGGATCTTAGCGCCAAAGAATATTGAATATGTAGAAGGTAAATTTAAAGATATTAAATCTTTATCCAATATTACTGTAGATGTTCCTATGAAATATTATACTCAAAATTATAAAAAATGTAAAGAAAAATATGTAAAAGGAAGAATAGCAGGAACATGTGTGAATCAAACATTTAATGTTTTAATTGGCGAATATTATTATGGATATATAATACCAGGTGATTTAATTATTAGGATGCCTAGGTTTTATTGAACTAAATTATCTTCTTTTAGTCCTTCTTCGTTTTATTGTTTTATTCCTCTTCATTCTTTTTTTTCTTCGTCTTGTTTTCCTTTTTTTCATTTTTTTTGTTTTTTTTCTATATCCACCAAATTGTTCTTGTTTTACTGTGCTTGCATTTCTAATTTCGCTAGTTTTACCCAAATTATTATAACTATCTTCGGCCTTTTTATCAACACTTTTTACTTTTTCTTTAACAGTGTTTATTCTTTCGCCAACGGAATTTTTTAAACCATTAAAACTTTCACCCAATTCTTCTTTCCCTTTACTCATTACTCGTGTTGCACTACCTATTGCTTGCTTGCCTTTATCTTTCATTGCTTGTACTGAAGACCAATTAAGAGGATTCATAGAAACAATAAAATTACTAAATAATCTAGTAAAATTGAAAAAAAAATTAGTTATTCCCGAAAATAACTGTGATAAAGGATTGGTCCATTCGCCACCTCTTAAAATAATTTGATTCTTTTTTCTTAAAACTATCTGGTTTCTTTTTCTTTTTACCATTATATATATCAAAATAAAACATTTGAGAATAAAACTTTTGAAAAAAGTTTTAAATAAAAATAAAATTTTTGAATTTTGATTTAAAACTTTTTTCAAAAGTTTTATTATGAATTGCGAAAAATTTTTTTTTTATAAAGAGCAGAATTTTAATAATAAAAAAAGTTCATCTAATTTTGTTTATGTAATTGTTGATATAAGTGGTTTACTACAAAAAAAAGAAATTAAACAAAAACTTAAAAATTTTATAAAACATGAACCAAGATGGAATAAAATTATAAAAGAAAGTTTTTTTAGTTTATATTGGGAAAATAATAATTTTGATTTAAAAAAACATTTTTTTTTTAAAAATAATGAAAATTATAATCAACACCAGTTTATAAATAAAATTTTAAATAAAGGATTGAAAAAAGATAAACCTATGTGGAAATTATACATGATAAATGATGCAAAAAATACACATTTAATATTTAAATGTCACCATATTTATGGTGATGGTTATTACTTAATGAAGGAAGTTTTTATTAAATATTTTATAGATCACCCATTAAATACAAATAATATTTTAGATAAAAATAAAGATAAAAATTGTATAAAAAAATGTAAAAATAAATGCTTTATTCAATTATTGCAATTTAAAAAGTTATTTTTTAAAGTATTGTTCTTTATTTTCATACCAGTTTTCTTAATATTTTTTGGGTTTTATATTTTTGTTTGTTCTATAAAACGTTTATTTTATAACTTTAATTTTGAAAATATTTTTGATTTAAAGAAAAACAATAAAATGAAATCAACACATTTATATGAATTAGATGTTTCAAAGTGTAAAGCGTTAAAAAACAAATATGGTGTATCAATGAATTCACTAATACATTTCATAATTTTTAAAACTATTCAAAATTATAAAAATAAAAACATTAAAATTAATTATATTACCACATTTTCAAAAAATATGATTAAAAAAGTAGAACATGTTAATACAATACCATTTGTAGAATATATTTCTATGAATGAAAAGGGTAATAAAAAAACAAAAAATAAAATGATAATAAATAAAGAAAATAAAAATAAAATCAAGGAAGTAGATAAAATATTTAAAAATTATAAACTTTTAATTTATTCATTAACTGGTCATACATATTTTTCTAATATTTATGTATATACTATAAATAAATATACTAAGAACATCTTTAATTCTATATATAATTCATATATTGATTATATAGATGTGGGTATTAGTAATTTTCATTCATTTCTCAAAGTAAATAAAATTAATAATAAAGAGATTTTGAATATTCAAAATTTTGTTGTTATGCATGAAATGAAATTACTATTTAACTGTTGCTCTTATGATAAAGTTATTAATTTGAATATTATATATCAAAATAATATATTAAATTATAAGAAATTAAGATCTTGTTTAAAAAATGTACTGCTTGAACTGTCTTATTAATAAGAGAAAAATAGTTATTAATATAACATTTATAATCCCATCATTCATATTATCCATATGATTTATATCATACTTTGTTCCATATAAACAATCCATAAAATCAAATCCATAATTTGTATAACAATTTATATGATGCTCAGAATGAACATGATTGTCTCCTTTTAATCTATAATTTATTAAATGATAACTTGCATAAAATAATGACCATAGAATAATAATATTGTAATTAAAAGTATATGTGTTTTTAAAAAAATGAACTTTGAAATTTGTTAAATAAAATAAAATTACCAAAAATCCTCCACAATTTAATATATTTTGAGAACCTTCATAAAATAACATCAAATACTCCCTATTTATATCAGAATCATGGTGGAATTTATCATGAAAATCTGCATATAAAACCATTAAATATATCAACCTTTTTATTGGATATAATAATATTTCAAAAACTCTTGGAAGATTTAAATTATTAATATAATTATTAATATAATTATCATATAATTCCATATAATCAAAAAAATGTGATGCGCGATGAATATGATAACTAAATAATATTGCCAAACTTAGTGATATAAATCCCATATATATTCTCCAAACCATAAGACCAGAATTATTATCCAGTATTGAGAATAATATTGTCGCTATTGCTAATCCAATAAAAAATATATAATTTAATTTCACCGATTTTACAAAATTGTTTAGATTACAATTTACTCTTTTATTTACCTTTTTACACGTTTTTTTTGGTTCTTGTTCCGCCTTTTTTACAGATTTTTCCTTTTTATCCTTTTCTATTTTTTGTTTCGCTTTTTCTATTTTTTGTTTCGCTTTTTTTATTTTTTGTTTCGCTTTTTCTATTTTTTTTTTTTTTTTTTTTTTTTTTTGTTTTTTTTTTGTTTTTTTTTTTTTTTTTTTTTTTTTTTTTTTTTTTTTTTTTTTTTGTTTTTTTTTTT
>VMHT01121458.1_pt1 | contig 15376 bp, 15 predicted proteins | sample 4693611 | NCBI WGS metagenome assembly VMHT01 (sample SAMN12280063, study PRJNA550983) | marine metagenome | isolation source: seawater sampled from same location over 5 years 0.02-0.2 micron viral filtrate | place: USA: collected off the coast of southern California halfway between the port... ... | reverse complement strand
GGTCTCACTCCATATCTATCTCTCATTATATACAAAGCTTTCCTGTATATAAATACTATACTATATGACCCCGGTATCATATTCATCATTTCTACTACTTTATTCTCCATCTGTCTCCATTTCAATTTCTTCAAATAATTCATTATATACAACGTGTCATGCCCACTCACCTTTGGTATATTTCCATTATGACATAAATATATTGTTGATGTTCTTATCTCTCCTTTCAACGGCTGTAATCCATTCAATATTCCTTGTATCGAATTATCATTCGTCGTCTTATATCTCAAATGCCCTAACAATATCTTTGAATTCTTTATCTTCTCAGCATCATCACAATCTTTTACCGCTCCCTTTTCTCTATAATCTTGATACCCTACTTTCCTACTATATCTCACTACTCCAAACCCATCTCGCCCTCTATGTTGTAATCTCTTCATACCATTTATTAATTCCATTGTATTTTTCTCACTCTTCTTATTATATATTGCAAATATCCCACACATATATATTTTTATATATATAAAATATCTATTTAAAACTGTTTTTTTTTAATATATATAAATGGCTTCTATTTGCGAATATATATGGTTAGATCATGATAATAATTTTCGGTCTAAAACTAAAATAATTATTAATCACGACCCTGATAATGGTTTCCCTATGTGGAATTATGACGGTTCTTCTACTAAACAAGCTGATGGTTCTAATTCTGAAGTTTTTATTAGACCTGTTAAAGTTATTAACGACCCTTTCAGACAAAACGCTAATTCCAATGCTTTCCTTGTTCTTTGTGATACTTGGATTCTTGATAAAGATAAATCTAAAGATGGTGAAATGAAATATATCCCTCATCCTGATAATACTAGAGAAAATGCTGTTAAAACTTTCTCTCAACCTGTTGTCATGTCTGAAGAACCTTGGTTTGGTTTAGAACAAGAATTCTTCTTCATGAAAGGAGAAACTCCTTTGGGTATGCATAAAGATATCAACTCCAAAAAATTCTTTTCCGTTACTCGTAAAGAACAAGGTGAATTTTATTGCGGCGTTGGACCTGAAAATGTTTATGGTAGAAATATCGCCGAACACGTTTTAAATAATGTTTTATCTACCGATATCTGGTGCACTGGTATGAATTTCGAAGTCGCCCCTGGACAATGTGAATTCCAAATTTTCGGTGTCGGCATTGATGCTGCTGATTCTCTCATTCTTTTCAGATATATTCTCCAAAGAACCGCTGAAATTTATGAAACTATAGTCGAATTCCATCCTAAACCTCTCGATGGTGATTGGAATGGTAGTGGTTGTCATACTAATTATTCTACTTCTTCTACAAGAATGGAAAATGGTATTAATACTATCAAATCATATATTGCTCTCCTCAAAAAAAAACATAAAGAACATATCAAAGTTTATGGTGACGGTAATAAATTAAGACTTACTGGAAAACACGAAACTGCTTCTTGGGAAAAATTCTCTCACGGTGTCGCTGATAGAGGTGCTTCCATCAGAGTTCCTACCAAAACTTTCTGTGAAAAATCCGGTTATATTGAAGATAGAAGACCCGCTTCCAATTGTGACCCATATCTCGTTATTAATAAATTAGTTCAAACCACTGTTGTTGAAGCCGATTCACCACAACAGAAAGTTTCTAATGCTGTTTAATGATTAAATAATACATTATATTTAATCATTCAATAAACTATCAAAATCTAATACCTTTCTATCTAAATTCTCATATATATCATCTATTGTATCTAAACACCGTCTCGTTCTCCCATATTCAAACGGTGATACATCCGAATCCTCTATATCTAATTGAACACTACATTTATAATTTTTTAATTGCGAATCTAATCTCTGTTTCATCTCCAATATATTATTATAAAAATCCAATATTGAATTCATCTTCGAATTATCCAATATATGCTCTCCTGAATAGAATATACTCTCTTTCCTCTTTTCTAATACTACTACATAAATATATTCTTTATTTATCATTCTCTTATATACCGGATAATGACCCCTATTTTCCACTAATGTTAATGCTAAATAATTTTTATCTTCTAACTTTATCAAAATATCTATGTCATCTATTGGATCTATCACATAACTATACGGCTTCATTATATCATCATTTATCTTATCTTTCACCCAATGATCTATCAATTTCTTCTTCACATATTTCGGTAATCTATTCTTCTTCTTAAATTCCATTTTTTTTAAACATTCTTCTATTATTAATATATTGTTATTACCATATTCCAAGTTCATTAATTTCTTTAATAATATACCTAATTTCTTTTTTTGCATAATATATATTAATGCTATATTCCTATTCCTCTTTTTAACCCATATGGACTTTCTTCATCATCTGAATCTGACTCAAAATCTTCCATTCTTATCTCTCTATATATAACTTCCGCCCTCCTATCTCTAGAGAGGTTTTTCTTTATTCTTTTCATTTTCTTCTTCATTATTATTGTCGTATCTCCTCCACATAATTTCGACATAGCTTTTCCCATCTTATATATACTACTTATTATCTTTTAAGCTTTTTATAGCTTCTTTTATATTAGTCACATCTGCCACATTTTTTATTATCTTCTCCGTACCTTTACCGGTTATTAAAGGATTCCTTATTGAACCTACTAATTTCGATTTCTTCCTTTCCAGTTGATCCTCGTGTGGTGGCTTATATGTCTCATCAAATTCATCATATACACTCAAAAATGCCTTTTGTTGAACTGATGTTAACCCACTTTTTAACTTACTATTATCACTCGATAATGAATCTTTCACCCAACCTTCATTCTTATCATTCACCACAAATTTCTTCCTCTTCGGATCTGTACAATGTATCGGTCTTTCTGTCGGAGGCAAATCTTCTAGCTTTTGAACTATCACATTCGATATAGCATTATCTTCCAATAATTCACCATTCATCACATCTTTTAACCTTATCTTTATATTATTCACAAAATCATCCAAAAACATAGCATCTTTACAATGTTCTGTCAAATACATATTTACTGTTATATTATTAGTATTATTACTGTTTATTGTATTATTATTACCCATTGATTTACCTCCATTCTTAACAAATTCCATCATTGTTTCATTCGTTTTAGTTTGCATATTCATTAAATTTTCAAGCATTTCATCTTTTTTTTTAATGATTTTCAATAAAACTTCAGTGGAACATTTATCATTGTTATCATTGTTACCATCAAAATTAACACTTTTAACACTTTTTTTGTGGTAATTTCGCCCTTTTTTACTCCTTTTTTTATGGTAAGCGACACATTTTTTAACGTGTCTATATACACCACTTTTGCTCTTATAACCCTTCCCACAATGAGAACACTCAAAACCATAATCAGTCTCCAAAATATGGTCACTTTTGGTCAAAATGGTCACTTGAGTGACCATCTTTTTTTTATGTTTTATCGTCTCAATGTGTTTCAACCAATGAGACTTTTGTGATGCTGTATAGTCACAAACATCACAATGATAACATTTTGGATTTTTAACACTTTTAACACTTTTTGTGTCCATTTATACTAAATGTCCATTTTATTTTTAAGTCCTTTTTAGTGCTTTTTTTTAAGCCAGTCACAATTTAAATTTATTTTTTTTGTAAAATTGGCTCGATTATGCTGTGTTTTAAAAAATCCAAAAAAATCAATTATAAACTCTTTTTATATTTTATCGTTTTGGACATTTGCATGGACATTTGAAATGTCCATTTTTCAAAAAACCATTCGAAGGTCATGTACAGATATTTTATCATGAATTGATTTAAATATTTATGCTCTTATATATATAATTACATATGAATAATAACACTGGACTAAAGCGTAATACTATAGATAAATTCTATACAAAACAGGAGGTAGTAACAAAATGCTTGGAAGAATTCAAGAAAGTGAAAATAAATGATGCCGTGGATTTAGTTATAGAACCAAGTGCCGGCAATGGTTCTTTTACAAGTCAATTAGTAAAATACAATAGTATATCCTATGATATAGCCCCTGAAGGTGAAGGGATAGTAGAACAAGACTTTTTAAAATTGAATCTGACAGAAGGGTTTCAAATACCATTACATTTTATAGGGAATCCTCCATTTGGTAGGCAATCGAGTATAGCAAAGAAGTTTATAAAACATATATGTAAATGCGATAAGACAAAAAGCTTTGGATTTATATTACCAAAAAGCTTTAAAAAAGAGAGTATGCAAAGATGTATACCATTAGATTTTCATTTAGTATCACAAATAGATATAGAAAAAGATGGGTTTTTGGTGAATGGGAAAGACCATGATGTGCCTTGTATATTTCAAGTGTGGGAGAGGAGAGAAAATAATAGATATGTATCACCGAAATTAGAACCAAATGGGTATTCATTTGTGAAGACAAAAATGGAAGCGACATTTGCGTTAAGAAGAGTAGGTGTATATGCTGGGAAAATGATAGATATGCTACAAGATGGAATTGATTTTAATAAATTATCAGACCAGAGTCACTACTATATATTAGTAAAAGGAATGACATATAAAGAAAGAGATGAATTCAGGAAAAAGTATTATGATAGGATAAAATGGAATCATGATAATACAGTAGGTCCAAAATCTATAGGGAAACAAGAATTTATTAAAGAACTTAATAAATTATTTTAAAAAATTAGCGGCGTCTTTTTCTGGAACGACGTCTTTTTTTACCACCTTTCTTTTTTCTACGTTTGCGAGATTTTCTTTTTCCACCCTTTTTTTCAATTTTCGGCATATTATATACATAATCTGGTCCGGCCAATTTACCCATTGCGCTCAATTTTTCTTCACATTTCTCTTTAGTTTTTTCCCGTTTTCCCGCTGTAGGTCTTGCCGCGTAACGCTTTCTGAATGCATATGTAGTGTGTGGTTGGCCAACTAAGTGATCAAGCCAACGAACGTCGTTCGTTTTGTTTTTTGTTTGATAACAATAACGTTTGTCTTCTGGTAAAGCAGCAACACGACCTATACTATGTGGCATGACAAAATTATAACACTTTCTAAAAGATTTAAATTTTTTATATGATTTATCAAGGTAGTCGGATGGGATATGTGAAGTAGTTGTTTTCCATGGTGTATCCGCAGATCCATCTCTGTGCTTACATAACTTATCAGATTTTATAGCTTTATTACATTTTGCAAGAGCATGTTGTTCTGATGGAAAATGTTTAAATTTAAAAACGTCTTCTTTCTCGTCGCGAGCTCCTGGTGACAAACTACCATCTGCCTCATATATAGCATATCTATCACCTTTTTTAGGATGAATTTTACATGTTCGTCCATAATGTGTTTCGGCTGTAACTGCACCTACTTCTTCTGGTGTCATTGCTGCACTTTCATGATCGAATACACCATCTCCTAAACCACTACCACTACCTTTCTTGTTTCTACGTTTGCGAGATTTTCTACGTTTGTTAGAATGTTTGCGTCGACTTTTACGAGCCATAATTATAATATATAGTTAGATAATTACTAAATATTATATTCAGCGGCGTCTTCTTCTGGAACGACGTCTTTTTTTACGTGATTTTTTACGTGATTTTTTACCACCTTTCTTTTTTCTACGTTTGCGAGATTTTCTTTTTCCACCCTTTTTCCCAAGTTTTCCCTTTTTAAAATACCCCTTCTTTTTAACAGTCCATTTTTTTCCCTTATAACCTTTTGCTTTTGGTGGTTTTCCTTTTCCAATCCATTTACAGTTTCTATTTGCTTCACATAATCCTTTGCTTGTTTCATTTTTTCCTTTACAATAGGAGGATGGTTTTCCGTTTTTTCCAACGCAATTTAAATTAACTGCTGCTGCTGGACGAGGTTGTGCTGCTGGCATAGCTAATTTAGTTAATTTTTTACTTTTATCTCCAGTAGGTTTCTTTTTATGATGTGCGTGTCCCATTTTTTTCATTTTTGACATAGCAGCCATAGTATTTACTCCTCTAGGTAAAGGTTCTTCCATAGGCATTGCTAAGGTAGTTAATCCGGCACTAGCATCACCGGTTGCTCTAGGCATAGGTAGAGGTTCTTCTTCAGGCATTGATAAAGTAGTTAATCCAGCACTAGCATCTCCAGTATAAGCTGGTCCAGCAGCTGGTTTTGGCTTTTTTGTATAACGTGAAGGATTAGAGTCTCCATAATATTTGCCATCTTGTGTGATAGCACAAGCTTGGTCTTCTACATATGGACAGTCAGCCCTTTGCTTGGCATTAATGGCTGTTGTTTTGAACGCGTTTTTTCTGTTTCTTAATTTGTGTTTCATATCATCAACCTTATGACCAATCTTTTTCCCACGGTTTTCATTTACTAACCAAGCACGGGGTCCATTTTTTCCTTTTTGTTGGCGTGCGTGTGATTTTCCAATAACTTTTTTTCCTAAGTTAATATGTTTTTGCATATAAGCAGCTGGATTTACTCTTTCTTGCCTTTCTTCCATGGCACTTGGATTCCATTGATAAAAAGCATCATGTTCTCCTAATTTACCAGCTTGTTCAATAAGAGCTTTTAACTTCTGTCCATCTGTAATTGGTCCTTTTTTTGCTGGGTTATACATAATACTACCTTTTACAGGATAATGTGGTATCCAGATATCATTCCAATTACCACCATTTTCTACATAACCACTAACATATTGTGCTGGTCCTTTTTTCCTTGCTTTGTCACAAATATCATGAGTTTTGGAAAATTTATACATTCCATATTTATTTATTTCATTATCTTCAGGACAAGGGCATTGTAACATAGCTGCTTTTTTTCCTTTTACTGCTGAATAACAACGTTGGTTGGCTTTTTTTTTACCAGTATTGCTACCAAAACCACCTCTTCTTCTTCTTCTTTTTCGAGTTTTTTTACGACGTTTTTTACCTCCATATTGTGAAGGGTCAATACCATATTGGTCCATAGCATCTTTTTTATCTTTCCTTGAAGCGGCTGTTGAAGTTGCTGAATAACTTGTAGGACCACCATATGCTGCTGAGTAATCTGCCATTATAATATATAGTTAGATAATTACTAAATATTATATTTATCGTCTTCTTCTTCGTCTTTTTCTGGAACGACGTTTCTTTTTACGTGATTTTTTTTTACCACCTCTAGATTTTCTACGACGTTTAGATTTTCTACGTTTTTTACCACCTAATTGAATACCGACACCGACTTTACTAGTTAAATTTTTAACGACACCTTTAGCAGTTCTTAAAGTAAGAACAATGATGTCGTTAGCGCCTTGTAATACACTGTTAGCTACATCACCGGAACTTTTGATAACACCATCAGCTCTAGTAGTGACGATTTTAATAGCTTTACCACCTTGTCCGAATAGATAAGCAGTAGCACCTCCAGCCAATGGAATAACACCAACTAAGTTACCTAAATTATCTAAAGCACCTTTAACACCATTACCAGCAATACCAAGAATATCAGTTTTAGTTAATTTACCGATGATACCTTGACCAGATTTATTAATAGATTCGACAATACCTTCTCCAGCAGTAAGAATTGGGACTCTAAGTTGCACCATGATATATATATAGGTTTATATATTAAAAAAAAATATCAAGTATATAATAAATGAGAAAATCATTTTGTAGTATTTTAATGTTATTACCAGTTTTATTAATGGGAATAGTGGATGGTAATAATAATACGCGAGTAGAAATATCTAAAGCATGGATAAAAGTTCCTTGGTCGAATGGAGGGCATTATTGGCATAATACAATAACTCGAGAAGATAGAGATGAACTTTAACAACTTAAATTATTACCAATCCAGCTACGAATAGACGTGTTTAATGGAATTAAAAAATTTCTGATAGCCTCAAGATAATGATATCTAGATTCTTCATTGGTATCATTTTCTAAAAGATGTAGAATATTATAAGTGACATATATATGATTTTTAGTGTAAAGGGAAGTGCAATTTTTGAAAACTTGGTCCATATTAATAGCATTGGTAGAAGTTTGTTGAAAAAGTTCTTGATTATCCATATCGAGAATGTTCTTGTATAGAGATAAAGTATGAGTAATAGAATGTTGGTTACTAGCAGAATAAGTTTCAATGAGTTTAGATATACCTTTAATAGCGGTTTGTAAGATATAATCGAATCGTTTATCTTCTTTAGTTTTATACCATAGATAATATCTTCGAATAGCATGGAAAAGATAATAAAGGTCATCTTTGGTATCTTTATTCCACCATCTAACAACACCTTGAACATAAGTAGGTTGTTGAAGATGTAAATTATTATTAGAAATGCTGATTTTAGTGCCAATAGGACAATAATTAAGAAGTGCGAGATTAATCATGACTTGTAAAGGTTCTAAAATCATATGCTGTTGTTCTTTTACATTATTGAAAGAGAGAGTTTCCATATATATTAGTTATTAATATTCTTTTAAAATGATTTAAAAGTATATTATATTAATTTATAAATTAATGAATGGAATAGAAGGATATATAAATATACCGGATAGCGGGGAAAAAGAGATAAAAAAGAAGGGGAAAGAAATGAATCCGAAAATAAGTATAGACATAGAATTTAGTGATAAATTAGAGAATTTTTTTAAATATGATTTGTCGGAGAAGACGAAGATAATAGAAATAGGGTTAAATACATATGAGACGAGTGTAGAGATGACAAAGAATTGGGCGGAGAATGATACGGAAATGGCGATAAAGACGACACGAAAGGAGAAGAATAAAGAGATAAAGAAAGAGAAAGAGAAGAATAAGAAACATAGAGAAAAGATAAGTGAATTACAAGAGAGATTGAATAAAATGAGTAATGAAATGGAAGAGAAATTAGAATCGATAAGAGAAGGTATAAAGAAAGATACGGAGATGATGTATAAAACGAAGACAGAAAAGATGAAAGAGGAATTATCAGAATGTTATAATAAATTACATTGTAAAGATGAGGAATATTATGATAAGATGAAGATAATGGAGAGTCAATTAAGAGATAAACATGAGGAAGATTTGAGGAATATAAATAATAAATATGAGATAGACTTGAAAGAATTACATAAACAAAATAAAGAAGAATTGGTGATCTTGAATGAGAAATTATTTAATCAGATAAGCAATCAAATGGTATCATCGAATAAAGGAATAATAGGAGAGAATCAAGTAGTAGAATGGCTGACAAAATATTATCCATTATCAGGGTTGGATGTTACAGCAAAGAAAGGGAAAAAAGCAGATATGATATTGGATTTGGGGAATAGGAAATTTTTGATAGAAGTGAAGAATTTTAAACATAATGTGCCGAAGAGAGATATAGAGAAATTTGAACAAGAGATGTGTAAAATAGAAGGGATAGATGCTGGTATATTTATAAGTACGTGTTCAAATATACAAGGTAGAGAAGATTGGGAGATAAGGCATTATAATGGGAAGCCGGGGATATATTTAACGAATTTATCAGATGATCCAAGAGCGATAAAGGGAGCAATTAATTTTTTACAAAAATTAATAACAACGGAAATAAGTGTAGTTAATTTAGGAGCGATAACGACGACGGTGAAGAATTTTGCGAAATCACAGAGGAGTATAATAACACAAGTTAGGAATCAAGCGAAAGATTCAGTGAAGGTATTGAATGAGACATTAGATAGAGCGAATGATAATATAGAGAAATTGGCAGTAAATTTGGCATCTAATTTTCAAGATTCAAAAGTTGAAAATAAACTTTCTCCAACATTGTAGGTGATAATTTATCAATATTTTTTATTTTAGATTTAGTAATATTTCGAAATTTATCTTTAAATTTTGGATTATTTTTGAGTAGAATTTTAAGTCTAGTAGCATATTCAATGAGTAAATATTTTTTAAGTCTAATATTTTTTACAGTAGAAGGTTTAACCATATTATCAACATATCTTAAAGCAATGTATTTGATGATTGGAATTTGTGGATATTTGATAGTATTAAAATCACTAGATTTATAGACTGTTTTTGGTGTGTTAAAAATAGAATTAGAAATAGAAAATTTTTTCTTCGTTTTATTTTTAGTTTTTCTTCGTTTAGATCTCGTTTTGTTAGCCATATTATAATATAATAATATTTTAATATATAGAAAATGAGCTATGATTATCTTTTTAAAATAATTATAATAGGAGAACAAGCAGGAGGAAAGACAAGTATAGTTAAAAGATTATTAGAGGATAAATTTGAAGATAAAAGGGAAGCGACAATAGGATTAGATTTTTCATCAAAACAACTAGAATATGAAGGTAAAAGTATAAAATATCATTTTTGGGATACAGCAGGACAAGAATCATTTTCAAATATAATAAAAGTATATTATCGAAATATAGCGTGTTGTTTAATAGTAGTAGAAGAGAATGATAGAGAATGGGAAGAGAATGTAATAAAATGGTTAGGGAGATATCATTCAAATCGTGACGAGGGTGTGACAGCAAAACCAATAATATTAGTAAATAAATTGGATTTAATAAGGCGATTTTCAAAGGAAGAAGGGGAAATATTTGCTAGGGATAATGATTGTTTATATTATGAAGTATCAGCAAAAACGGGTGCGAATATGAAAGGGTTTTTAAAATATTTAACGAATAATATAATAACAAATATGGATGAGGAAAAATTGGGTCCAGGAATGGCAAGAGGAGTAAATTTGAAAGAATTAGATAATATGGAAAAAATGAATATGAGAGGTTGTTTTTATTTGAATTGTATGAATTAATATGAATATAATTGAGTGACTCTAAGAGAGAAAGACCAATCCATATTATTTAAATTAAGTAATAAACCTTTATCATTGAGTAATCTAATACGGAAAGAGGATAGATTGACCGGTCCGAAATAAAATCGTTTAGTTAAATCGGGTTCAGGATTACTATATCTCATAGTGCCATAGAAATCATTGATAGGTCTATTGACAGGAACTTTATGTAAAATATCGGTTGAATTAGGGCTAGTATATCTATCAGCAGGTTTTCCAGTCATAGCAAGTTTTAATTGGTCAACGGTATATAGTTGTTTTTGTGTTAAATTACGACTTAAATCATAATTGATAGCTTTACTAGAACAACCTTTTGCGAATAGATTAAAATCAGGGGGTTCGCATCCTGGGTCCATAGTATGTTTATTATAATAAGAAGGTAGTGAGAAATTAGCTTTATTACTTTGAATAGAAATGATATCTTGACTAGGTTTATTATTACAGAAATCATCAAGAGAAATGAGTAAATATCTAGGTCCTCTAAGGTCAAGTATAGCTTCTCCTTCAATAGAATTTCCTTGAGAAATAAGATATTTTTCATTTCTAAATCCTAGGAGCCATCCTAAATTATAGTCGAGTTTTTGACCAAAACCACCGCCTTGAACACAAAGATTAACTTGAGCAGAAGGTTTATACCATGCTACTTCAACAGATTGGTCACTGTTATTAACAACAGTTATTTTATTATTAGTCATATTAAATGAAAATTGTAAATGATTGGAAGCATTATTTAAAGCTTGAATAATAGATAGACCTGTAAAATAATTACCAGCAGGAATAATAATAGGATTTTCAGACCTATTTGTAGTATAATAATTAGTTCCATATTCCGGATTAAAAACATACCAACTAAGTGGAATTTCAACGTGTTCTAATGTGATTTCAAGGACATTTTGTAAAGGTTGAGATAGATTAGCAGTATAATTACTAGGACTATCAAGTCTTTGATTACTATTAGGGTCAGCATTCAAACAAGCAACAGAGGATGGGTCAAGAATAGTTCTATAATGGCTATCAAAATTAACAATTCTAGTGACAGTATATCTTTTTGTAGGATTATTATCACCTTGAGCGAAAGGAATAGAAGTTCCACCTTCAGTTGGATATCTCATTTCTCCAATAACCAAATGTTCTTCATCCAGTAATTTATTAGGTTTTTTATATTTATTTGTAACGATAATATCATCATCATTACTTTCATCTTCAGTTAAAATACCCTGACGAGTTAATACATCTTTTTCTTTCAATAATCTCTTTCGAATATCAAAGAAAAACTTCTTAAATAATGGGTCGTTATCGTATTGAATAATAAAACTTTCAGTATAATCTATAATATCAGCTTTACTTAAAGGTATTTTATTAAGAACTCCCATTATAGATAAAAGATCTTCAACTGGATAATTACCGACATCAAAATCAGTCATATCAACTTTTTTACTCATATATAAATAATAAGTAATTAATTTTATATTATTAATTATTTATCTTCTCGTTTTTCTTCTTTTTCTCCTTTTTCTCCTCGTTTTTCTACCGCCTTTTCTTCGGCGCAGTGTCTTTTTTTTAGTTCTTTTTTTCTTGTTTTTTGAGCGACCTCCTTTTGTTCTACGAGCACGTTCTGTTATACTAGCAGTATTTCTTTTTTTTTCTCTTGCTTGACAACTTCTGCTATATTCTCTGTATCTAACTGATTCATTAGGATTAGATTTACCATCATCTGTATTAGCCATAACAGGTTTTGCTTCTGTTCCTGCTTTAAATATTATAGTAGGTGTAGCAGAAGCAAATCCATTTTCTATTTCATTTTGATAATTAATGTGGTTCAATACATGATTACATCTCCAATTATCAATAAATAATGTTTTCCAATCATTACCATTCCAATAAATAAATCTAATATATTTCTTTTCAGGACGAGTTTGTAAAGCACTCCTCATATTACTCATAAAATTAATGAAATACATATATAAATGAGCATTTACAGTAGGAATATTAATACCTTTTACTTGTGATCCCATACCTGTGCATTTTAAATTGCCTTTATATCTTGTGCTTGTAGTAATAGGACTAACCGAAGAATTACCACATATAATATTATATTTATTTCCTGGTCTATTCCATTTACCATATATTCCCATTCCTCTAACAGGGACTTTTGGAACAGGATCTTTTCGATTAAACATATTAATATGTTCAATTTTATTGTCATCAATCGCAATTGTATATGAATTTGAAAAATTTACACCACCCACTTTCGGTGGTGAAACAGCAACACAATGTATTTTTTTATGAGGGACAGGACATTGCATTTTTTCACATAAATTTTTGATATGATTATAATATTGTGAATAAAAATATGTAAATATAGTAGTTAAAGCACCGCCAAGTGAATGACCGGTAGTAATAATTTTACAAGACGTAGAAGCTTCTTGTTGAAATTTGGCTATAAAATAACAAATTCTATGAAATGTTTGGTCAATTGTTTCTAAAAATCCCAAATGAAGTCTACCATCTACCTCATTTTCGTTATACAAAGGAGGATTTACTTTCTTTCGCATTACCATAACATCTTTAATAGCAGATTTTACAGATAATGTCCCTCTGAAAATAACATAAATAATATTGTATTCAGTATGATATACAACATAACAATTGAGGTCATTTATAGTGCATATGAAAACTGAGCGTATTTTAGAAGGTGTAGTAGCAATTATATCTTGAGATTCAAAAATACAAGTATTTTGATAGAAAGTAGGTCCAAGAATATCTTGATGAATTTGATAAGTAAATTGAGAATTCTTAGCATTTTTTTCTTTTGTTCCTTTTTTACTAATACGATCAGCAGCAGTATTTATTAAACCCGCTATCTGTTTATAATTTAATTTGCCTTTATATTTTTTTCTAAGTTCGGGAACAGGTGGACAAGAAACACCATTAAATTTATCAATAAGGAAAAAATTATCATCAGGATTTAAGCCGTCAATATGTTTTAATAATCCTCTAAAATATTTCATATTAAATAAAACACATATATTATGAAGTGACTTTACTGGATTATCATATGCGGCTCTCGATAATGCTACACAAAACATGACCATAGGATACATTTCTTTATTCTCTTTATCTTTGAATGAAAACATAATAATATATAATAACTTGAGAATTTATTATATATTTATCTTCTTGATTTTCTTCTTTTTCTTCTTTTTCTCCTCGTTTTTCTACCGCCTTTTTTACGACGTCGTGTCTTTTTTTTAGTTCTTTTTTTCTTGTTTTTTCTACGTCTTTTACGACTTTTCTTACCGCCAGATGTCGGGCCTGCTGCTTGTGGTGGAGTTTGGTCGGTTGGTTCAGGTGGTGGCGGTGGTGGGTCTGTATATGACACAGGCCAATTGAAATTTGCTTTCTTGCCTTGCATTTTAGTTTGATACAAATAATAACCTAACGTACCTGCTAATAAAAATCCTGCCTTTTTCTTTCTTCTACGACTTTTTTTCTTCTTTTTACGTTTTTTACTTCTTCTTCCACCAAGAATCACGCAATGCCCTAATTTATGTTGTAGTGCAGTGCAGAAATTTCGTCTTTGACCTTGGTCTTCTTGTTGCGATGTTGAACCTTCTTCTAATAAATAACCATATGTATTAGGATTAGCATCAGCCATAATTACTTTAGTAACTTGTGTTAGTCTTTGTCCAGGAAGAACAGGATAATTAAAAGAATCCCATATAAAATATTGATTGAATCCATCATCACCTATATCATGACTTAGATATCTTTTGTATTGCCTTTCAATAACCTTTAATACAGCACCAAGATTACCTTTTGCTTTTTTCATTCTACGTTCCCAATCAGCCTGATATCTTTTAGGCCACGTATGAGCGTGAGCAGAATCTATAAGAATACCATCAAAATTAAAAAGTTTTTGATATTCTACACTCTTAGCACCATCTTTAGTGTTAGATAAATCAGCAACTAATTTATCAACGCGGTCTTGGTCAGGATATGGCTGAGGGTTTTTAAATTTACTATCGTGAACACTTTGTTGAAGGAATTTGAAATTGAATTTTGTAAAGTAGAAATTAATAACATGGATAAGAGCAGATAATTTAGTTCCTTTATATCCACTCATGTAAGATATGATATTAGTCATATCTACAAATTCTAATCCGGGAGAAGCTTCTCTGTTCCCAGTTTTTGGATGAGGTACGATTATTTTATATTCTTCATCATCTTTTAACCTAGTAAAATAATTTCCTCTTCTTTTAGCTTTTCCAGCATATTTAGAAGCACAAATACCTTCAATATATAGATAATTAACATTATCGGAAAGATTTAAATCTCTAACGTATAAAAATCCACCATTGAGCATATCTCCAAATATAGCTTGTTGTGGAAAGGTTTGACGAAGGTTAGATTGTCGTCGTTTTTCCGTTGTATTTTGCCAAAATTTGATAATTTTTTCTTTCTTTTGTTCATCGTCTTCTTTAATGAAATCTTCAATATATGTTCCTTCTTTATTTGCGAGCGTTTCACTTAAATCACTTATTAAATTTTCATATCTTTTTTTAATAGCAGATTTATTTTCTGTTCTTTTTTTT